>Ga0116167_1000020_pt1 | contig 122174 bp, 107 predicted proteins | sample AD_JPNMR3_MetaG_FD_89794 | JGI IMG/M metagenome (GOLD analysis project Ga0116167, IMG submission 89794) | Active sludge microbial communities of municipal wastewater-treating anaerobic digesters from Japan - AD_JPNMR3_MetaG | ecosystem: Engineered > Bioreactor > Anaerobic > Digestate | place...
AATACCGACATTAAAAAAGTGATTGAACAGAATAAAGCAAGACGATATAGTATAAAGAGCATACCCGCCGGGCCTCTGCTGAAAAGCATGCTCACTTCGGCGGGTTTTTCTTTTTTCAGGGCTGCGGAATGAAATACATAAAACCTCCACTGACTTTCGAGGAACAGGCAGATCTTCTCTTGAAAAGAGGAATGGCAGGAGACAGACAGCAGATTATCGAACGTCTTTCTGTTGTGAATTATTACCGCCTTAGCGGCTATTGGCATCCCTTCCGAGAAAGTGCTGACTGCGATACCTTTAAACCCGGCACATGTTTTGAAAACATCTGGAGGCGCTATACCTTTGACCGACGGCTCCGCTTGATTGTCATGGACGCCGTCGAACGGATCGAGGTTGCCGTACGTACACAACTTGCTTACCACCATTCTCATCTTGATGGGAATCCGTTTTCCTTTGTCGAAAACCCTTCTTATCTGCCGGGACTGACATCCGAAGACCGTGCGCGTTTCCTTGAAGACTTGAAACGAGACGCACAAAACAGCAAAGAGACCTTTGCCGAGCATTTTCGAAAAAAATACGGGGACAGTCATTCTTGCATGCCGGTCTGGATGAGCTGCGAAGTGATGACATTCGGCTGTATGCTCACTTTCTATCGGGGCTCTCCTTTTGACATACACAAAAAGCTGTCTGACTTTTTCGGTGTAACGGAAGAAGTGTTCAGCTCCTGGCTGCTGACATTAAACGTGATTCGGAATATCTGTGCTCATCACGGACGGCTGTGGAATCGAGAGCTCGGCGTCAAACCAAAGATTCCTCGAAAAGACCCTCGCTGGCATCAGCCGGTCGAAGTAACCAATCACCGAATCTTTTCTGTTCTGTCCATCTGCAAGTTCTGCCTGGACAAAATTGCCCCGCAAAGTCGATGGCCGATGCGTCTGCGACAACTGCTGGGCGACTATCCGGAAATCCCTCTGGGGAGTATGGGGTTTCCGACAGAATGGCAAAACAGTCCTATTTGGAAAGAACCGTAAAAACTTTCGGGCCGTGGATTTTCAGGAACACAGATTTTTCCACAAAAAAGAGAACAAGAATGATTAAGTAAGAAGGAATCCGGTGATGCCGCCCAAATATGTCAAAACGATTCAGCAGGAATTGTATTACGAATACGCCAAGCTGATTTGCCGCAGCGTGTACGGCAGTGTCGAGCCCCATCGCGGATTCGTCACCGACCGCTACAAAAAGCTGCAGGACGGACTGATCACCATCTCCGGCACAATTCGGGAATGGCAGCGGGAACAGGAGCTTCCGCGCCAGTGCGTCTTTTGCGGCTCCGTCGAGCATCTGCAAACCGACCATCTCATTCCGCGCAGCCGCGGCGGGGCGGATTCGGCGGACAATCTCGTCCCGGCCTGTGCGTCCTGCAACGCCTCGCGCGGCGAGCAGGGCGTATTCGCCTGGCTGGGCCTCAAAGAAAAAGACCGCCTGCATCGGCTCGTCGCCGGCAAATACCTCAAGGAACTGTTCGACCTGCACGAACGCTGCGGCACGCTGGATGTGGATACCGACACCCTCACCAGCCGCCTGTGCCCCGCCTGCAAAAACCCGCCCGTGTGCCGCCGCTGGAACACAACCGGACAGCTGACGTGCTTCTGTCTGGAAGCGGTCTTTTGATTCCCCTCCGCCGCGGAAACACGCCGCCGCCCTACAAAATCAGCATCGCATCGCCGTAGGAATAAAAGCGATACCGCTGCTGGACGGCATGGCGGTAGGCGGCCTTGATTTTTTCCAGCCCGGCAAAGGCGGCAACGAGGGCCAGCAGGGTCGAACGCGGCAGATGAAAGTTGGTAATCATCGCATCCACAATCCGGAACGAATACCCCGGCGTAATAAACAAATCGGTCCGGCCGGATGCCGCACGGACCTGTCTGTTTTCCACAACGGTTTCGAGGGTCCGCACCGACGTCGTTCCGACGGCGATAATCCGTCCGCCTGTTTTGGCCGCCGTATTGATAATTTCGGCCGCCTGCGGGCTGATTTCATACCGCTCGCTGTGCATCGTATGCTCTTCGAGGGTTTCAGTCTGAACCGGCCGAAATGTCCCGAGCCCCACGTGCAGCGTCAGATAGGCCGTTCGAATGCCCATTTCCTCCAGTCGGGCCAGCAGGGCCTTATCAAAATGAAGACCCGCCGTCGGTGCGGCCACCGCCCCCGGCCTGCGGGCAAAAACCGTCTGGTATCGGGCCAAATCCTCTTCGGGGTGTTCAGGCAGGGCGGGCCGCTTGATATAAGGCGGCAGGGGGGCTGTGCCGATGGTCTCCAGAACGGTCTCCGCACCGGCACGCAAAGCCGGACGAATAACCCATTGCCCTTCAGAGAGCTTTTCGAGAACCTCAAAATCCTGCCACAGCCGCCCCCGGCGGTCCAGAAAGGTCAGTCGGGCCCCCGTCTTGATTTTCCGCGCATTCTTCAGCAGGACTTTCCAGCAGCCGTCCGCCGCCTCTTCGAGAAACAGCCCCTCCAGCAGCCCCCCCGTTGCCTTGCGGCAGAAAAACCGGGCGGGCAGCACCTTCGTATCATTGAGCACCAGGCAGTCGCCCGGGCGAAGATACTCGGGCAGGTCCGCAAAAAGACGGTCTTCGAGCCGCCCGTCGGCGCGATGGAGCACCAGCAGCCGTGAGTACGGCCGCCGCTCGGACGGCCTTTGGGCAATCAGCTCTTCCGGCAATTCATAATCAAACAGGTCTGTTCTCATCGGCCCAGAAGGTATCATTTGCAGGGGCAACAGACAACGTTTTTTTCATCCGAAACGACTGTAGCGTTTATGACGAGCAGCCCTGATGAAAAAACATTCTTTTCTGCGGCCGGCGAGATTATCTGCCCTCTCCGAAAACACGATACATCTTACAGAACAAATCTCGGAGCGACAGAGATGAATGTTCAGACTACCTATGAAAGCATAAACGCTCAGGTTGCTTCTCTGAACCGACAGGAACTGAAAGATCGGCTGCTGAACTTCAAGGGCCGGCTGAAACTGGATTTTACAGAGACCTACCTCGACGGCCTTCCGGATGATAAACTCCGCCATATCCTTATGGCGGTTTACCTGACGGAATACGGGATTTCTTAACAGCCGAACAGAAGTCGGACCGGCACGGGGGCGCATAAAAAAAGGCAGATACTTGCGCATCTGCCTCGGGCAAGACGTGGGTTTCAATAAATAGAACTAATGTTATTTACTCAAATCCGTCTTGACCCGCTGAATAGGGTATTAAAGAAAAAGAGCATTAATTCTATAGATAATATATCGGCCTCCGGCGAAATTTGCAAGAAAAATTCCACTTTTTTCACAAAAAGTTCCAAAAACCCTCCTTGCTGATTCAGGACATAATAAGTCCTCTTGTGCGGGCAATTTTTCTTTTTTTCTTGAAAACTCCTTCCGGTTGGATATATTGGATAACAATGGTCGCATTTCAATCCATTTCAGAAAGGAGTCGTTCTATGAAAAAGTATTTGGTTGTCGTGGCCGCCCTTGTTCTGGCTGCGTGGGGCTGCTCAAAAAAAGAATCTCCCTCCGCACCGAAGACGACCGGTTCAGCAGCTCAGCAGGCGAGCTCATCTGCCGGCACAGTTGCCGGCATTGACCTTTCCTCCTCTATCGAGCAATTGAAAGAATCCGCCGCCAAGATGGATTTGGCTTCCCTCGAAAAAACTGCACAAAAATATGTGGACGAAATCACCGCCAAACAGGCCCAGCTGGAAAAACTGATGGAAAAATTCGCCGCAATTCCGCTGGCTCAAAAGGCAGGCAGTGAAGCCCAGGCCATTCAGAAAGATATTCTCGACCTGACCAACGCCGTAAGCGACTTAACGTCCCGGCTGAATGTCTATGTGCAGTACATTGCCGAAAAGGGCGGCGATGTCTCCAAATTCAAAGTGGGCGAAAAATAACAACAGGAGACCTCCGTTTAAAAAAAGAAAACATCAGGAAATCAGGATTTCCTGATGTTTTCCGGAGGGGAGAAAACTCTTGCTTTTGCTGTTTCGGCTAAGCGTTTTCAAAAGCTTTAATAAAAAAGAAAAAACGCTTAGGTAGAAATCGTTTGCTGTCTTCAAAAAACCTCGCTCCGCAGCAAAATCAAGCGATTTTCACAAGAAAGTAGGGATTTTATAGGACGATGTCAAGAAAATTTCCCGATAAAAAAGGATTTTTTACCGGATTTTCAGCCATTTTTTCCGGAAGGCATCCCTAAGCTGCTCGGTAAATTGCACCCCGATTCGCTGAGCGGACTCCTTAAAAAGGCCTTTTTTCATATTAACAGAAGGGGTTTTCGTGCCGAGGAACAGTCCTGCGGCCAGTCCGAAAAGCCGCTGCCTGATCGACTGTCTGGAATTCATCGGACGACCGCCTTTTTAGCCGCCTCCAAAAGCATTTGTCCGCGGAACGCAACAGATTGACTGTTAAAAAGTTGTTTCCGCTCCAGAACGGTCGGATTCTGCCGGTAATACAGCTCAACCTGGCTGATGCCGCCTGCCGCAGGACCGGCAGTCCTGTACTCACAGTCCAAGAGCCAGCGGCCGAACTCCTCTTCGTACTCCGCCGGGTAAATCAGGGCTGTAAGATATTGCCCGGATGGAAGTTGTGCCAAGTGCAGTTTGGCTCGGGCAGGGGGGTCAATCTGTTTGGGACACTCCGCCAGCCGGTCGTAATCCCCGCGGGCGGTATTCTCGTCTTCGGCGTAAAAAAACATCCCCGACTCCAGCTGAAAGGTTTCCCGGCGTACCCCTCGAATCTCCAGCGTGCCGTCCGGATAGGCCCGGTGAATTTTATAAATCGTGATGTGGGCGTACTGTTCGCTCTCGAGCAGTTCGGCAACCTCTTCAGCCAGGAAGCCGACTCCGCTGTGGTCCCCAAAATCCACAATATATAAACCGCTGTACCGCTGCGGGTTCTCCATCTTCGGCAGTTTCATTCTTTTCTCTCCGCAAAGTTTGGGGACTATTATACCAACGGAGCCGGCGGATGGAAAGCGAAGGATGATAAAAACAGGCAAATCAGAGGTCTGCAGAGTGCTCCTCCGGACGGGCCAGAACGATAGCGGTTTTGCGCCAGGACGCCTCAAAGACACGCCGAGGCAGCGAGCACAGACCATTGCTCGGGTCGGCAAAAAGAACCGTTTCCGGCGTGATTTCCAGGATTGCAACGCAGTGGTCCAGCCAGAACGTCTGACGGAGAACGGCCAGAATCACCTGTCCTTCCGGCAGGTCCTCCAGCGAGCCGGCGCGGGCATAGCGGCACTCCAATTGTTCAGGGGGAAAGAGTTTTTGCAGCCCCCGGCACAGGTCCCACATTCCGGTTCCCACAGCAGGGATCGTGCCGGACACCACGGCGATTTGGGCTTCGGAGGCCTCCAGCCCCATCTTTTTCAGGGCCGTCACGGCGGCGGCAGGCCCGCAGGTAAAAGAGGTGGGCTGTCGGCACACCCCGTCTTCATCGATGCAGCCGGGCAGATTCCAAAGATGAGGGCTGTACAGCGCCGGCACCAAAAACGGCAGGCCGAGAAAAATCGCCAGAAACACAGTCAGCACAGAGGCGGTAAAGACTTTTTTCCATCGCCGGTTCAGGTAGGGAATCGGACCGAGAAGCCCGAAACAGACCGCAAAACCAATCAGAAGAAACTTATTTCGGGAGCCGGCAACCCAGTCAAAGCCGCTGTATGTGCTGTTCAGGTGAACCAGATGTGCCGTCACGACAAAAGCAAGCCATCCGATTGATGCCAATCCTCCCCAGACAGCCCGCCGATAAGTGCGGGCGAAATAAAAACGGCCCAAACACAAGGCGGCTGCCGCAGCGGCGGCTGCAACAAGGGCCTGCATCCATAGAATCATTTTGACGGGACCTTATACAAGAGTTTTCTCTATAAGCTATTATAACTGCACAAAACAAACAGGAAAAGACAGCAGTGCAAGGACAAGGCGGCAGCCGATCCCCTCAACAGAAAAACATCGGTTTCTAATCTGATAACTCGGCTTTTATGGGGCCTTTATTAGAAAAACAAATTAATGAAAGCAAAATTTTTAATGGAGAAGGAGGGATTCCCCCCAGAGATTCAGAATCCCGGCAAAGACGGATATGAAAGCAGCCAATCGCAGGATAGAAGGGGCCAGACGGCGGATGTAAAACAAAACCATCAGACCCGCCAGAAACTTAAAGAGAAACGCAAACAAAAGCGGGCCGACCACCGGGCCGTAAATCAGCGCGCCCCAGCGAACCAGGGGGTGCAGCTCCATCTCAATGCCGCCGCGATGCATAAAATAAATCGTGCTGAGGGTATCGAAAAAAATCGCCAGCCCGTAAAACATCAGCAGACTGCGATAACGAACAAGCAGTTCCGCCGGAGAAGAGACAGGTTCTGATTCCGTATTCATTGACATATCCCCTCTTTTATCTGCTTCACGAAACTACAGCTTTTTCATTTTTACGATGCAGACATCTTATTAGACGGTTAAAAGACCGTGAGCATTTCAGAAAAAATAAGGAATGCAGAAAGACAGAAACAGACCGGAGAAATCCGATTATCAGCCGGCGGGGCGGCCTTTACCGTTTCACAGGGCGGCGGGAGTCCTTCAGCCGGCTCAGGTCCTCCCGCGGGGCGGGCTTGCGGAAGACAAACAGGTGCTCGTGCATAATCAGATAAAACCGATTCCTTCGCGCCGCGGCAATCCACCGTCCTGTACACGTGCAGTTGTGCTGGACCTTGATGATGTCCTCCTTGAGAACAAAACCGACCTCCAGAAACTGCTCCATCACACGGAAGGCCAGCGGGACAAAATGGCGGCCCCGGCGGGTGTCGCCGATGAGAATCGCACAGAAGCGGCCGCTCTTGAGCACGCGGTACAGTTCGGCGGCGGCCTCCCGCATCGCCCGGCAGAACTTCTCCACACTGGAAATGTTGGACAGGTCGCCGGCAATCCGGCCGTTGGAATAACGAATCAGATTCAGATAGGGCGGATGCGTGAGAATCAGGTCCACGGACGCATCGGCCAGAAACGACAGGTCCCGCACATCCGCGCAGACGATTTGTCCGCCTGCATCGGGACCGTCCAGCGGAAATCGGACGGCCTGTTCGCACAGGGCCACGGCCGCAGGGTTGATGTCGCAGCCGATATAGCGGCGGCCCAGCAGACGGCATTCAATCAGCGTTGTGCCGCCGCCGGCCATCGGGTCCAGAACCACCTCCCCCGGCTCCGAATACATCTGAAGAATGTTCCGCGCCACCTGCGGGGCAAAATTGCCCCGAAACCCGTTCGTATGCGTCGCCCACGTACCCCGCACCGGAAACGACCACACCGTCGTCCCCTCCGGCTGAAAATCCTTTATGCTTATTTCGGACATGTGTGCACCATCAGATCTTCCAGAAGGCCTTTCGCAACCATATCCAGATTGAGGGTATAATCAATATAAGCAAAGGTCTCCTCTAAAGGGCGCCCGGTTGTTGCCCACCCCTTCCCATCCGTAATCCAAATAAAACCGCAATTGTGCTTTTTCCAGAAATCAAACAGGGCTTTGTATTCGCCTGCCGTAGCTTTCAGTTTCGACCCGCCTCCTCCATAAAAGTTTGTTTCGATAAGAAACAGCTGGTTTTGTTTCTTGACGGCGAAATCAACCGTTCTTTCTGTTCTGTCGACCGGAAGCCGTAACCCCCATTGCTGTTGGATGGAAATGGCATTTGCCTGAGAAAGATAAGAAAGACCTCTTCCTGAACAAATCTGTTCCAAAAAACTTTTCACAATCTTTTCCATCAGAGCACCGCCGCGGTTTTTCCTTCCGTTTGTGTCCAATCCAACTTCTACCCCTATTACATAATCCACAACACTTTTAATCTGTTTTGTTTTCAGGAGATCCAGAAAACCGGTTGATTTTGCAAATTCCAAAGCTTCTTGCGGGTTCGTGTCTTCGTCCAAAGCAAATGACTTGTAATGGAAAGTTCCTTTTTGCCAATCGGTTAAAATTTCAAATTGATTTTCTCTATATGCGACTAAAATCGGTATCAGCTTTTTCACCAACGGATATTCCCGGACAAGGTTCAAAAACTCCTCTTCAATATTCTCCTTTCCAATCAGGTAGTTAAGAAGATTTAAATCCATTTCTATTTTCTTTACATTCCCGAAGACCTTGACCCAATTGACAAAATAATCCCAAGACTTGATAGAATCTTTCAGGGTGTCCATGAAATAGGCGAATACCTCTTGAGCACTTGAACAGCCGATGCGTTTGTGAAAGCACTCACAATATTTCATTCTTTTCTCCTCCTTCCGGATCATAGTTCATCACAATAATTTCATTGATTCGCCCGCGTTTGTCTCCCTTGCAGTTGATTGCACGAGAGGCCTTTACACGCTCGAGTACAAAGTCTGAGTAGTGGTCTTCAAAAAAGTGGTCATGCGGATTTTCGTTTTGTGGATCAGAATTGCTTAAAAGAAACTCTGCCCCTTTTTTGTGAATCTGCTTGCAAAAAGAAACCAGTCGAATCTGATCCTTCTCGGAAAAATCATCTTTGGCATAGGAAGTAAACGAGGCCGTTTTGCTGATAGGACGGTAGGGAGGGTCTAAATAATAGAAGACGCCCTTACCGGCAAACTTACAGCACTCCTCAAAATCCCCACACAGCAATTCGGCCCGCTGCAAAAGACCAGAAGCCGCTTTCAGGTTGTCTTTCTGGCAAATCGCAGGATTTTTATAACGTCCAAAGGGGACATTAAAGAGGCCTTTGCGATTAACACGGTACAATCCATTGAAACAGGTTCGATTCAAAAAAATTAACTTGGCTGCGGTTTCTTCAGAGAACTTCTGTGTTTTCTCCCGATTGAAATCTCTGCGAATCTTCAAATAGAATTCTTTCCGCTTTTCCTCCGATAAGGAGAAATATTTTTTCTGATATACTTGTAAGATTTCAATAATCTCCTCCACACGGGTCTGAACCATCCGATAGCAATGTATCAAGTCTTCATTTACATCATTTAAAATAAACTGCTCAATGCTCTCATACCGCTGGGCTATATGAAAAAAAACCGCTCCGCCGCCTACGAATGGTTCAACGTATGTTTTAATTTTTCCGTACTTCAGTTCCGCAGGCAACCGCACACGAATCTCATCAAGCAGCTGCCCCTTTCCCCCTGCCCATTTCAGAAAAGGTTTGGTTTCTTTTTTTTCAAACAACGCCTCCTTCATAATAAATCCTTCACATTGACGCCCAATGCTTTCGCAATACGTTCGATACTTAACAGAGTCAGATTTTTCTCTCCCCTTTCGACTTGCCCAATGTAAGTACGGTGCAAATCCGCAAGCTCTGCCAGTTTTTCCTGACTAATACCTTTTTGTTCCCTGTACCTGCGAATTGCTTTCCCTACACGTTTGCAGATATTTTCCATTTGCACATCTCCTGCTTATCAGACCGATCATAGAGATAGGCAGACTAAAGATCGACAGACTATAAATAGCATCTTTCAGAAAGTGCTGCAGGGGAGCAGCGGCGGGGTTATTCAGGAATGCTCCGAGCGGTCCTTGTGGTGTAACCTTCTTTTTTTGAAGAAGTTAGCCCCTCACAAAAAAAGGCCCGCCGAAGAGGGACCCTTCATTTTTGCCTTCTCAAACGGACCGTCGGTCTGTTTGAATTATTCGAACTGGATATCCTCGAGGACAAACTGGAGGCTGGTTGAGCCGTTGTAGGTATTGTACTGGGGCTGGTAGGCAATATGAAACGCATCTGTCTCGAGCAGCTTCTTTTCGAGCGGGCCCATCCCGAATCCGATGCACCGCACGGCCCCGGTCTTGTCCTGAATTGACAGCTGCAGGTGGTCGTTCTTGGCCCCGCACCGCCGCGGCGGCGCAATCAGCCGCACCCCCCGCGTGGCAAACACCGGCCGCGGATTGCCCTGCCCAAACGGTTCCAGCGACGCCAGCTCCCGCATAAACTGCCCGGAAATCTCCCGCACGGACGCCTCCGCATCAATCGTCAGGGCCGCCGCGGGCGGCGCATCCGCACACTGACGGCGGGCGTATTCCTCGACGGCCTGAGCAAATGCCGCCACCTTGTCGGCCTGAATGCGAAGGCCCGCCGCCATCTCATGCCCCCCAAAGCGAATCAGATGCTCCCCGCAGGCACACAGGGCCTCATACAGATTAAACCCCTCCACCGAGCGAGCAGAGCCCTGTCCGGTCCCATTTTCCAGATTAATCAGGATGGCGGGCTTGCCGAACTCCTCAATCACCCGCGACGCCACAATCCCGATGACGCCCGGGTGCCAGTTTTCGCCGGCCAGAACAATCGTCCGCCGGTCCGGATGATTCAGCCCCGCATCCAGAATCCGCTGGCGGACCTGCTTGAAAATATCCCGCTGGCATTTCTGGCGAAGCTTGTTCTGCTCCTTGAGATACTGAGCAATCTGCATTGCCCGGTATTCATTGTCGGTCGTCAGCAGTTCCACAGCCAGCCGGGCGTGTCCCATCCGTCCGGCAGCGTTGAGCATCGGGGCCAGCGTGAAGGCAATGTCATAGCTGTCCAGCCCGCGTCCGGCCAGGTCGGCCGCCTCGATCAGGGCGCGGATGCCGCATAGATTTGATTCCTCCAGGGCCTTCAGCCCGAATCCCGCAATCACCCGGTTTTCGCCGCGCAGCTCCACTACGTCGGCAATCGTGCCCAGCCCCGCCAGCGTCGTGGCGTTCAGCAGGTACTGGCGCAGCTCCGGCGGCATCTGCCCGCCGCGCCGATACGATTCGGCCAGTGCCCAGGCCACCTTAAAAGCAACCATCGCACCGGCCGCATTCGGATTCGGATAATCCGCATCCAAAAGCGGATGAACAATCGCCTGCGCCTCCGGCAGCACAGGGCCCGGGCGGTGATGGTCCGTAAGAATCACATCCATTCCGAGCTGACGGGCCAGTGCAACCTCCTGACAGGCACTGATGCCGCAGTCCACCGTAATCAAAAGCTTCATCCCCGCCTCGGCCAGCTGCCGAACGGCATCGGCGTTCAGCCCGTATCCTTCATCGACGCGATGGGGAATGTAGTAATCCGCCCGGACATTCAGCAGGCGGAACAAATGCCAGAGGATTGCCACGCTGCTGATGCCGTCCACATCATAATCCCCATACAGAACAATCGGCTCCTGACGCTCGATAGCCCGGCGGATGCGCTCAACGGCCTCCGTCATTCCCGGCAGACGCGCCGGCTCAATCAGGTCCGTCAGCTTCGGCGACAAAAACGACTGGGCCGTTTTCGCATCAGCAATCTGCCGATTCAGAAGCACCTGGGCGAAAAGCGGCGTGATTTTCAGCTGCTCGGCAAGGGTTTTGGAATGGGCACAGCGAGGGCGAACCTCCCAGATTTTCCGCTGCATCCTTGCCTGAGCCATGGAACCAATCCCTCGCTGAATGACAATTTACGGTACTTAGGCAAACTATACAATCATAGGAGAGGATTGTCAATCAAAGCGGGGCAAAGAATCAGGGGTGCTCGAAGATTTCATCGAGAAGGGTCTCGGGCTGGGGGGCTGTACCCTGCGGCCAGTCTTTCACAAACCCGCCGTCCACAAGGGCCACCACATAGGGACTCATAATCGCCCATTTTTGCTTGTCGCTCAGTCGGCCTTTCAGGCAGGGGGTGTCCGCCGGCACCGGGCCGGATTCGCTATAAGGAGGAATCGCCACAAACGCAATGGTCATCAGCGTCTCACCCTGCTGGGCCATCTTCTTTGCATACTCATCGTACAGCGGAACCATCTGGGCACAGGTAGGGCAGTCGTGATGATACATCAGAATAACCGCCACGCCGTTTTTCAATTGGTCAGCAATGTCAATATACTGAAGCCACGGCCACGGAGTTGCGGCGGGCTGCTCCCCATCGGCTTTGGACGGCTCAGCAGGAGCTGGCTGAATTTGCGGCGGAGGTGTCGGCTCCTCCGAGGGCTTCTGAATCGGGACCGGTTTTACCGGTTTCGCAACCGGCGACCACTGCTCGGGTTTCTTAAATTCCGGACGAAGTGCAACCAGAACCGGCGCAGCAATCGCCATAAACCCGATTGCCGGAACAGCCGTCGCCAACGCATGCAGCGGATGAGGCCAGGGCGGCGGCAGCAGTTTCTCCCCTTTCGGACGGAAAATCAGCAGCAGAACAAAAAACGGAATGTCAATCAAAGTCAAGGTGTACCAGGGGTTTACGTGAATTCGACCGAAGCAGCCGCACGATTCCGCCCCTGTCAGGGCCTTCGTGAGTGTCACAAAAATAAAAGCAAAATACACACCCGTTGCCGCCAGCCAGGAGGCCTTGCGGAAAACTCCGGAAACAATCCACACCCCCAATGCAAACTCCAGCGGGATTTGAAACAGGAAAAACTCATACGATTCCCAGATGCCGTGTTCCCGCCAAGAAGGAATGTAAACCGTCAGGACCTCGTGGAATTTTAAAAGCGCCGCTGCGGCCAGCAGCAGGCCTGCCAAGGTCATTACGATTCGATTGCCGAGCTTCATTCGACCAATTATGCCGCTTTTATAGGGCCATTGTCTATAAAAAAGATGCCGATTGCATCCTTTTCTACGGCCAGTGGCGGAGGCCGGTTCAGAAGATTCTCCCGCCTTCTTCGTTGACCCGCCCCGGCCGCGGGGTATAATCCCTTATTTCGTTTTCAATTACTCTTTGGGGATAATGCCATGAAGATACTGGTGATAAATGCCGGCAGCTCCTCGATTAAGTTTCAGCTGTTTGAGATGCCGGCCGGGACGATTGCCGCCAAGGGAATGGTTGAGCGGATTGGGCAGGCGGATGCGCAGCTGCATTATTCGGCAAACACCCATCAGATTTGCCGGTCTGTTCAGGCCGCCGACCATCAACAGGCCATGAAGGCCATTCTCGCAATTCTGACGGATGCGCAGGCGGGTGCGGTCAAAGACGCCGCAGAGATTCAGGCGGTTGGGCACCGCGTTGTACACGGGGGCGAAGAGTTCACCGGTTCGGTAAAAATTAATGACGCCGTGCTCAAATCCATCGAGCGGTTTGCGGATTTGGCCCCGCTGCACAACCCGCCGAATCTGACGGGCATTCAAGCCGCCCGGCAGGCCCTCCCGAACGCTGTTCAGGTGGCCTGTTTTGACACGGCGTTTCACGCCACCATCCCGCAGACGGCCTATCTGTACGGTCTGCCGTATGAGATTTACGAAAAATACCGTGTGCGGCGGTACGGCTTTCACGGAACCAGCCATCGCTATGTCGCCCGGCGTGCGGCGGAGCTGATGGGCCGCGACAAGTACGCCCTGAATGCCATCACCTGTCATCTGGGCAACGGCTGCTCCATTACCGCCGTCAAAAACGGCCGGAGCGTCGATACCTCCATGGGCCTAACCCCGCTGGAGGGCGTCATCATGGGCACCCGCTGCGGAGACCTCGACCCGGCGATTGTCTTCTATCTGGCGGACAAGGGCTACACCGTCGCCCAGCTGAACGAGATGTTCAACAAAAAGAGCGGCCTGCTGGGAATTTCCGGCGTTTCGAACGATATGCGGAATCTGACGGAACAGGCCGCCAAAGGTCACCCGCGGGCCCAGCTGGCAATTGACATCTTCTGCTATCGAATCAAAAAATACATCGGGGCGTACACCGCCGTTCTGGGAACGCTGGATGCCGTAATTTTCACCGGCGGCATTGGAGAGAATAATGCCGCCATTCGCCGGCAGATTTTGTCCGACCTGCCGCAGCTGGGGATTGAGGTCGATGCGGCCCGCAACGAGGCCCGCGAGCCCAAAGAGCGGCTCATCAGCACCGACCGCTCGCGCGTGAAGGTCTATGTGATTCCTACGAACGAAGAAGCGGCGATTGCGGCGGATACCTACCGGCTCGTTCAGTCCTGAGCGCCCAGCGGAGCAGAGGGGGCTTGGGCCTGCCGCTGCTTCTGGGCCAGAACAAAACAATACGAGCCGCTGATGAGGATGCATCCGAAGAGCCACTGCAGGGCAGTCAGCCGCTCTCCGAACAGAAAGGCCGAGACAACCAGGACGCTGAACGGCCGCAGCAGCAGAAACATCGTGGGAATGCTGGCCCCGATCCGCCGGATGGCCGCATAATAGAGGACATGGCCGATGGCGATGCCCGCCAGCGCTGAAACAATCACGTGGCTCCAGCGGAGCATATCCAGCCGCAGAGCATCCGATGGTCGGCCCATCACAAAGGCCAGCACGCCCAGCCCCAGCGCCGTGTAAATCGTGATGACCGAAAAGCTCAGCCGGCTGTCCACCTCGCCCAGCAGGGCCTTGACGGAGACGGTATAGCACCCCCAGCCGACCGCCATCAGGGCCGCCAGCAGCGTCCCCAGCAGGGTCGCCTTTGCCGAAAACTCCGGATGAAACATCACCACGCCGCACACACCCGCTATCGAAAGGGCCGTGCCGACCCAAAACGGAACGCTTCGCAGAAGCCGCCTTTCTGCCGGAAACAGAACCATCGAAAACAGGGCCACCCAGAAGACCAGCGTCATCGTCACCAGCGTTACAAAGCCCGGCGCGGCGTAGTAAAATGCGGCGGCATAACAGCTCTGGCCGGCCACATTGAAGGCGGAGGGCACAATCGCCCGAACAAACACCGATTTCGGCAGGCCGTCCCGCGCGGATGTCCAAAACAGAAACGGAAGCCAGAACAAAAAGGACGTCCCGTAGCGAAGAAAGTTCTGCGTCCAGGAATCAAGTACGCCGGTCAGGACCTTGATGTACAGCGGCGCAATCGTCCAGCAGACCATAAAGCCGACACAAAAGAATGCAACGGAGGGCAGACGCGGACGTGTGTTCATCGGAGTCAGTCAGCAAAATAGGCGTCGGGTTCCAGACGGATTCGTTTGTGCAGGCCCTTGACGGACTCAAACACATAATCCCGCTCGGCCCGCAGACAAACCGTCGGTCCGTCAATATCGAGGGTCATCGTCTGCTGCGGATGACGCCGCCGCAGAACATTGGCCAGGTAGAAGGCCTTTTCGATGCCGTCGCCGGTCTTGAAATTGGCCACTTCATCGGGCTGGGCCAGCCGCGGGCCGTCATAAATCGACTCATTGGACATCTCGCGCAGAAACTCATACACCTGTTCATCCGACCGAGCCGCCGCCTGTTCAATCGATACCGGCGAGCGCTCCAGCGCCGCCTTGATAAACGGCTCCCAGCGGCATCGCGTCATATCCCGATAGGCATAAAACGCCAAATCGGCCGTCGGACTCTTCGAGCGAATCGATTCGAGATAATCAATAACCTGTTCCCGCGAAAAATCCGGCGATATCCGAATCGGCTCGGCGGGCTCATACTGTTTTTCCGGAGACGGCAGACGCGGGTCAATGTGCAGGAACTGCCTGAGCTCCTCTACCAGCTTTTCCGCCTCCGGCACAAACGGCGACAAAAACCTTGCCAGCTTGAACCGGTCATCCGGATTCTTGATGTCAATCTTTTCCGCCTCAAGAAAGCGGGCCAGCTGTTCGCAGCACAGGCGCCCTTCAATGGGATAGGGACTGAAATCCTCCTCCTCGACCTCCTCGAGCAGTTTGTCAAAGGTCGCATCGAGAATCCGATACCGGCTGCCGTGCTCATAGCCGAACAGGACCTCAGATTTGACGAACATCCGCTCGCCCCGGCGGTGCCGGCAGAACTGGAAATACGGTTGATAGGGCTTCTGCGAGCGGAGAAAATTGGCGAAATTCAGCTGCGTGAGCGGGGCGTCCAGGTACTCCCGAAGCAGCCGCTGAAGCCGCTGATACTGCTGCGGGTCAATCGTGGCTTTCTCATAAAAGCAGTGGATACAGCCGGTTACATGGCCGACGACGGTCACCTGCTCGTTGCGCAGCGCCCGCTGGGCCTTGTTGGAAATCTCCGTACCGTTAAACCACATCGCCTTGGTCACCAGCCGGCGGTTGTTCGTGATGACCCCATCCTGAATATCGATAAAGTTCTGCGAATGCAGGGGGGTCAGAATCAGAAAGATATCTTCCAGCGGGATGCCGCAGACGATAAAGGCCGCCGCCGCATACAGGGCCGACAGGGATACGCACTCGCCGGCGCCGGTCTGATAGCCCTCCTTGCGGCGGAAGGCAGCCATCGCCTCGACCGTCTCGGTTTTCCAGTAGGGGATCACGTCGCCGTCGTATTTGTCCAGGCCGAAATGCCGGCGGATATCCACATCAAAATAGTATTTGTCGCCGGTGTAGCCGAACAGGGCGTTGGAGCGGGCGATATCCTCCGGCGAAATGACATCCTTAAAGCGGTTCAGCTCCACATCCTTGCTCGTCAGGCCCCAGGTGTTCAGGTCGAGGTTGAATTCAAACTCATCCATAATATACTGGCGCAGACGCATCAGCCGACGCCAGGGATTTTTATTCCCCAGTTTGACAAAACACTCTTCATCCCGCCACCGCCAAATCAGCGGGCTCATCAGATTCGCCAGCACCAGCGAAACCATCAGCTCCGGATACACGAAACACTCCATATCCGACAGCGTCAGGGCGGAACTGTATTTTTCAAGCTCCCGGGCATTCATCTTCAATTCCTGTTCTTTTTATTCATTTATTGTATCCGCACAAAGGCCCTACAGCAAGGACGGAAGGAGATTCTTTCTTGCCTTGACGGGATTTGCCGGTATAGTATGGACCGGTCGGCAATCAGGACAGTTTGATAATAAGGAGAATCCGATGAAATCGACCCTTTCCGTAATGATTCTGGCCGGGGCGGTCCTTCTGAGCAGTTCCTGCGGACGGCAAACCGCCGGCATTCAGCGAGGCAAGCGTATGACACAAGAGCAGGGGCGTATTGTACGGAATTTCAACAGCGGCTGGCGGTTCTGCAAAGGCGAACAGCCGGCCCAGGCGGCCCAGATGGATTTTGACGACAGCAAATGGGAGGCGGTTCGGCTGCCGCACGACTGGGCCATTCGCGGCCCGTTCAACCCCGAGGAGCACGGCTACGCCGGCAAGCTCCCGTGGAAGGGGGTCGGCTGGTACCGCAAGACCTTCGAGCTTCCCGCCGACTGGCAGGGCCGTCAAGTCTATCTGGACTTTGACGGCGTGATGGCCTTCCCCAAGGTCTATATCAACGGGCAGTTGGCGGGCGAATGGGACTACGGCTATATGTCCTTCCGCGTCGATGCCACACCCTACGTGAAATTCGGTCAGAAAAATCTGGTTGCCGTCCGGGTGGACACCCGCAATCAGGGCACACGCTGGTATCCCGGAGCGGGCATCTACCGCAAGGTGACAATGACCGTCTGCAATCCGGTGCACATCGGACACTGGGCCACGTTCATCACCACACCGCAAGTAGCCGATCATCAGGCGACCGTCCATATCCAGACCGTTCTGGAAAATCATCTCGGAACCTCGCAGCCGGCAACGCTGCAAGTAGTCATCCGAGACCCGAAGGGCGGAATCGCCGCTCAGGGAATGCAGGACATCCTCCTGCCGGCAAACGGTCAGCAGGAAATGACCCAATCCCTTCAGGTACTCAACCCGCTCCGCTGGGACATCACCAGCCCGAACCTGTACACGGCCTTGGTGAGCATCCAGACCCGGGACAAACTGCTGGATGCAGAAACCATTTCCTTCGGCATCCGCACCTTTGAGTTTACCGCCGACGACGGGTTCCATCTGAACGGACGGCGCGTCCAGACTTACGGGGTCAATCTGCATCACGACCACGGCCCGCTGGGAGCGGCCTTTTACCGCCGGGCGATGGAGCGGCAGCTGGAAATCATGCGAGACATCGGCGTCAACGCCATTCGAACCAGCCACAACCCGCCCGCCCCGGAACTGCTGGAGCTGTGCGACCGGATGGGATTTATCGTCTGGGACGAGTGCTTTGACAAATGGGATGACAAGGCCGGACGAGTGGACGGCCAGCCGCCGCTGGAGGAATACGGGCACAAACAGATTCGCAATTTCGTGATGCGCGACCGCAATCATCCCTGCGTAGTCGTCTGGTCCATCGGCAACGAAATCGGCAACCTGCCGGGCACCCGCGAGGGCAAATCCGGTCCCCGCATCAAAATGATGCGTGACTTTGTTTTGAAATACGACACAACCCGTCCGGTCGGAATGGCCGACTGCATTCCGGAAACCGCCAACGAGCCGATTCTGGATGCCCTCGACCTGGTCGGCTGGAATTACGACCGGCGGTACTATATCTTTCGGGAGCGTTATCCGCACAAACCGATTGTGTACAGCGAGTCGGCCTCGGCCCTGAGCACGCGCGGCTTTTATGAACTGCCCCTGCCGACCACCAAAACAGATTACTCTGCGGCCCTGCAGGTGGATTCTTATGATTTGAATGCCGCGCCCTGGTCAGATATCCCGGACCGCGAATTCGCCTTGATGGAACGGGACAGTTTTGTGGCCGGGGAGATGGTTTGGACGGGCTTTGACTATTTGGGTGAACCGACCCCCTTCGATGAGGAGGCACGCAGCTCGTACTTCGGGATTGTGGACCTGTGCGGCATTCCCAAGGACCGCTATTACCTGTACCGCAGCTACTGGCGGCCCGAAGCAACAACCGTGCATATCCTGCCGCACTGGAATTGGCCCGACCGCATCGGCAAAAATGTGCCGGTGTTTGTCTATACCAACGGCGACAGTGCCGAACTGTTCCTGAACGGCAAATCGCTCGGCCGGCGTGTCAAAGGGCAGGTGCCGGAGCGGCCCGTCAATCTGGCGGAAGGCAAACCGGTTTCCGCCAGCAGTGTGCAGACGGAGCACCCCGCTGAACACGCCGTCGATGGAAACAGCCAAACCCGCTGGTGTGCTTCCTCCGGCGCCAAAGAGGAATGGCTGGCCGTGGATTTGGGAAGCGAGCAGCCGATTCGCCGCGTTCTGATTGAATTTGAACGCGAGGCGAAAAACTACGGCTGCCGAATTGAAGCTTCCTCCGATGGAACCAATTGGAAGACCGTTGCGGAAAAAACCACCAGCACGCGGCCGTACTACGGCGGCCCGCGGGAGCACTTCTTTGCAGTGGATGCGCAGGCCCGTCATCTTCGCATCGTCTTTACGGACTTCCGGAACAACTGCTGGGCCTCCATCCGGAAACTGGGAGTCTATTCCAAAGAAGTCGAATCAGAGTACTATCTGCCCACCTACCGCTATCGTCTCCGCTGGAACGATGTGGTCTATGAACCGGGCGAACTGAAGGCCGTGGCTTACAAAGACGGCCGCGTCATCGGCGAGGCGGTCATGCGGACAGCCGGTGCGCCGGCCCGCCTGCGTCTGACGCCGGACCGAACAAACCTGGCGGCCACCGGAGAGGATTTATCCTATATCCTCGTCGAAGCGCTGGACGAACAGGGCAATCTGTGCCCTCTGGCGGACAATCTCGTGCGGTTCTCCGTGCGGGGTCCGGCGGAAATAGCCGGAGTCGGAAACGGCAACCCGATGTCGTTTGAGCCCTTCCAGGCAGACTATCGAAAACTGTTTTACGGCAAAGCCATGCTGATTGTCCGCACGCTCGAAGGCCGAACGGGAAATGTCCGAATTCAGGCCGCCTCAGACGGGCTTCAGGAGGCCGCTGCGGAATTGAAGGTTCAGTAAAACACACAGAACGGCTTTGAACAATCTGTTTCAGGTCTGCGGCGGCTCCGGGGAACCGGAAGCAGCCGGAGCAGATGCCGTAGTGCGCTCGGACAGCAGATATTTCTGGAGTGTTTCCAGCAATGCAGCCCGATTAATCGGCTTGGTCAGATAGCCGTCACAGCCGGCCTGAAGGCATTTGTTTTCATCGCTTTTTAAAGCGCTGGCGGTCAGGGCAATAATCGGAACCACGCAGCCCTGTTCCCGCAGGAGACGTGTGGCGTCATAGCCGTTCATCTCGGGCATGTGCATATCCATCAAAATCAGGTCATACGAACCGTTCAGGGCCTCTTCGACCACCCGCCGTCCGTTGTCGGCAATTGTTACCTCCAGTCCGTATTTTTCCAGCAGCTTGCAGATGAGAATCTGACTGGCGGCGGCATCTTCCGCCACCAAAACATGACCCCAAAAACGAATCGGCTCCGACTCAACCGGCTTGGTCTCCGGAAGTCCTTCCTGAAACAGGTCCTCGCCGAACGTCGCCGTTGTGTTCGGCGGTGTCTGCACCGGAAGACGCACCCGAAAAACGGAACCCTGTCCGACCCGGCTCTCCACACTCAAAGTGCCTCCCATCAGTTCCGTCAGCCGGCGGGTAATCGTCAGTCCCAGCCCCGTCCCGCCGTAGTGACGCGTCGTGCTCTCCTCCGCCTGCACAAAGGGCTCAAAGATCTTCTCCAGACGCTCGGGGGGAATCCCAATGCCGGTGTCCTCCACGGCAAAGCAGACAAACGGCTGACTCCCTTCGGTTTGAACGGACACGCGCAGATATACATGCCCGGTACTGGTAAACTTCACGGCATTGCCCAGCAGATTAATCAGACACTGACGCAGCCGAAGAGGATCGGTCAGAATTTCCGTCGGAATCGGCCCCTGCGGCAAAATTCGAAACTCCAGATGCTTTTTCAGGGCCGCCGGTTCCATCATCGCCTTGATACTCAGGAGCAAATCCGGGAGAACGCACGGAATCTTTTCCACCGTCAGCCGGCCGGCTTCAATTTTCGAAAAGTCGAGAATGTCATTAATCAGCGCCAGCAGATTCCTGCCGCTGTCCACAATCAGCTGCAGAAAATGCCGCTGCGAGGCGTCCAGCGGCGTCTCGCAAAGCAGTTCGGCAAATCCGAGGATGGCATTCATCGGGGTGCGGATTTCATGGCTCATATTGGCCAAAAAAGAGCTTTTGGCCTGACTGGCCTGCTCGGCCCGGCTCGCCCACTCCTCCGCCTTTTTCTTTTCCTCGGCCAGCTCGGCGGTTCGAAGGGCCACCAGCTGTTCCGTCCGAAGGTTGCGCTTGTGCAAATCCCACAAATACAGTGTCAGCATCGAAGACAAAAACAGACCGCCCGAAAGAATCATCCACGGCACCTGAAGCAGAAAGCCGACCTGGTAATTGGCCCTCGGCTGACAATAAAACCGCCAGAGACGGTCTCCGCAGAGAATCGTGTCTGAATAGGAGAAGTTGGCGATGTTGATGCCGAAGGAATCGAACCAGTGCGCCGGCTGCAGCGGTCGGCGAATCCCGTGAATCCAGACAGGTTCCAAACCAAAGGTGCAGTCCTGAAGGGCATAGGTTAACCCGTCATTGGCCGTACGCCGAGCGCTTAAGAAGCGGCCGACCTCCAGCAGACCCACCAAACAGCCGCCCTCTGAAGAGGAATCCTGAACGTCCCGGAGTTGAATTGGAATACAGACGGCGATTCGGAAGGGACCCGGACGTCCGGTTTCCAGATCCGGATAGTCCACGGCGGGCTTGCTGCTGTTTTGCGCCCGACAGAATACCTGCGGGTTCGGCTGCACGAAGAAATCCCGCTCCTGAGCAGGCCGTACAGAGGGTTCTCCAAAGCGAAGACGATAGCCATCCGGAGGCCGCCCTTCCGCCTCGGCCCCTTTCGGCTCTATCCAGCTGATAGAAAGAAGAACCGGCGAGTTGGAAAGCATCGGCTGGGTGAAATCCCGGAATTCCTGGGCCGTCACTTCCTCCGAACATTCAATAAAACGCTCCAGGGAACCGAGGTCAAAAAACACACGGTCAATGACTTTGTGAAATTCATTCACCGCCGATTCGGCCTTCCTCGAGAAGTCCCGGACGGCCGCCCGCTCCACCGATGCCAGCGAACCGAAAAATAAAAAGATCGAGAAGACCAAACCCGCCAGGCCGGTCAGCCAGATCCCCGGCTCCTGCCAGAACATCGAAAGATTCGACGGCTCAGATTGTCTTGACGTTTCCGCAGACACAGACTTTGCCTTCCCTTCAGGATTTCGCAGGGGACTGAGGCGGTCCTGCTTCCGCGGCGGTGACGACAGGCAGTTCAGCTTTTCCGGATGTCCCCAGATACCGGCGGAGAATCTGGGCCAGCTTCTTCCGGTCGATGGGCTTGCTCAGATAGGCATCACAGCCCGCCTGCAGGCACTTTTCCTCATCCCCTTTCATCGCATTGGCGGTTACGGCCACAATCGGCGTCATACACCCTTCCGAACGAAGGGTTTGTGTGGCGTCATATCCGTTCATCCGCGGCATCTGCATATCCATCAAAATCACATCATACTTCTGCCGGCGGGCCTCCTGAACCCCTTCCAGTCCGTCATTGGCCAGCGTAACCTCCAGACCCATTTTCTTCAGCAGCATCGAAATAAGAATCTGATTGGACGGATTGTCCTCCACCACCAGAACCTGACCGGACAGACGCTCCTCCTCATTGGCAGACAGGGTCGGCGCCGAACAGGCGGCATCATATTTATTCCACAGCGGGCTTTCCTTGGCGGAAGGCGTAAGGGGCAAAGACAGCGTAAACACCGAGCCGACACCCGGCGTGCTGGTCAGCCGCAGACGACCGCCGAGCATATGAACCAGATTTCGTGTGATAGCCAGCCCCAGACCGGCTCCCTTTCCGATGTGGGAGGAATGCTTTTCCACCTGGACATATGCGTCAAAAATCGAGGAATGAAACTCCGGCGGAATCCCGATGCCCGTATCCTCCACAGCAAACTGTATCCAGGAGGTGTTGTCCTCCTCCAGCCGGGACACATTCAGATACACATGGCCCTTCTCCGTATATTTGACGGCATTGGTAAGCAGATTCAGCAGACACTGCCGCAGCCGGATGGGGTCGGTCTGAATTTTCTCCGGCAGTTCCTGACACTGGAGAATCTGAAAATCCAGATTTTTCCGGCTGGCCTGGGGACGCATCAGAGAATCCAAATCCTCCAGCAGACCCGGCAGATGACAGTCGGTAATCTCCACCTTCATCCTGCCCGCTTCGATTTTGGAAAAATCAATAATGTCATTCAGCAGCGACAGAAGGTTAGACGCGCTGTTCTGAATGACCTTCACATAATTCATCTGCTCTTCGCTCAGCGGCTCCTGGGCCAGCAGGTCCACAAAACCGAGTATCGCATTCATCGGCGTGCGGATTTCGTGGCTCATACTGGCCAGAAAGTTGCTCTTGGCCTGGTTGGCACTGACAGCCGAGCGGGCTTCCTGGCGCGCCTGACGCTCCGACTGACGGAAGGAACGGTTCAGCAAAACCAGAGAAATCTGGTCGGCCAGTTCGGCGGCAAACCGAATTTCCAAATCGGTCCAGTGCCGTTTTGTTTCCACACTTTCGGAACAGAACACGCCGATAAATTTGCCGGAAAAACGCACCGTGGCATCCAGCAGCGAGACCACCCCCAGCGGACGCAGGTAGGTATCCAGCAAATCCTGCGTTCGCGGGTCTCTCCAGGCATCATCCGCATCGATGACTCGTCCGGACTGCAGGGCCTTCAGGTAGTCCGGACATGTTTCGCCCTTAACAATAAATCCGCTGCTGTGTTCGCCCGTCTGGGCATCATAGAGGTCCTGACAGCGGAGGTGATTTTCCCGTTCCTCATACAGCCAGAAACTGCATCGCCGGACCTTCAGGAGCCGCGATCCGGCCTCCGTCAGGTACCGGGCTACGGCTTCCACATCCCCGTTGACAAACGCCGGCATCGTGGCCAGCTGCAGCAGGGCCTGCTGCTGGGCCTGAACGGTCTCCGCCTCCTGAATCCGCGCCTGCTCTTCCTGTTTCCGCCTGGTCAGGTCGCGGGCAAATGCACAATGATATTCTTTGCCTTCACATTCGAAGTGCGTCAGAGCGATTTCCACCGGAAAACATGTGCCGTCCTTGCGCCGGTGTTCTGTTTCAATCAGCATTTGTTTCTGCCGGCGGACGGTTTCCCAGTGCTTCGGCCAGACGTCCGCCGGAAAATGGGGGTCAATCTGCGTAATCTTCATCGCCAAAAGCTCCGCTCGGGTATATCCGAGCCAGCGGCAGGCCACCTCGTTGACATCCGCCAGTTGGCCGTCCGGTTCAACCAGATAGACCGCCTCGCCGGCATGGTCCACAATAAACTGAAGCAGCATCAGGTCTTTTTCGGCCTGGCGGCGGCGCTGAATTTCCTGCTGACGCCGGTCTCGAATCTCCTCGAGGGCCCGATTCTGGCGGGTCAGGGTTTCTTCGAGCGTCTGATAGGACGGACGGATTTTCTCCAGAAGGTTATTGATGCCGCGGGCCAGAGCAGCCGCCTCATCCGTCCCCTCAAATCCGATGGGGGTCAGATTCAGACGGCCCTTCGAATCCACAATCCCCTGCAGACCCGCCGACAGGTCTTCCAGACGCTGTTTCAGACGGCGCTGGCGGGCCATAAACAAAAAACAAATCACCAGACCAAACTCCACCAGTAAAAACAGGAGGGCCTGGAGCAGAATATTCAGGTGAATGTCTTCGCCGAATTCCTTCAGCAGGGCGGCTGTGTGCGGAGAGCCGGACTGCGCCTGCCGGATTGTCAGGTACCGAAGCATCTGAATATTGGCATTCCAGATACCGCAGATTCCCACGATGCTAATCAGCACAATCACAGCGGCTGCAAACCAAAACATCCTCCCCGGCATTCGGCCGGACAGCCGATTTTTAAGATTCCACTTCACCATTTGCTTCTTTCCTTTGTCGGACCTGCTTTCCGGCAAGCGGATTTTTCCGTCTCGCTTCGGCGGGCTGTTTTTATTTCGGAGGGTTTTCTATCCGGATTCAGCAGGGTTTTTTACTGCTTCACATGTCTCGTAAGAAAAAAAACCATCCCCAAACAGTCTGATAATCCGGCGGAAAACGGCTGTAAAAAAAGGGGTGTACAGAAACACACGCAGGTCCGGGCGGTATCTTCAGGAAAAATACGGAGGCAAAAAATACTTTCGGCCGGAAAAAAGGTCTGATAATCCGCCTGCCGGCAGGAACTCCTCAGGCGGACTGGAGCGGCCTGTTTTTCCAGATTTCCACCAGAACCGCCGCCGAGATGATGCAGACAAAAACAAAAAAGGCCGTCGGCACAGCCGCCTGCGGCCCAAACTGATTCAGCGCCAGCGCCGTGCCCAGACCGGCATTCTGCATCCCGATTTCGATGCTCAGCGTCCGCCGCTGCGCCAAGGGCAGACCGAACAGCCGCCCCGTCTGATAGCCGCTCGCCAGCCCCCACAGATTCAACAGACACACCGCCGCCAGCGCCGGACCGCTTACCTGCAGCAGACGCTGATGATTGTTGGCAATCACATACGAACAAATGAAAATGATAAATGTCACCGACAGGGCGGGAAAGACCTCTTTGATTTTCTCCACAAACGCCCCGAAAAAATAGCGCACGGCAAACCCCGCCCCCAGCGGCACCACCACCATCCAGACAATATCCTGCACCATCGCCCAAAAAGACACCGGCAGAATCGCCCCCGCCAGCCATTTCGTCAGCGCCGGCGTCACCAGCGGACACAGCAGCGTCGAAACCGTCGTCAGCGAAACCGAATACGCCGTGTCGGCCCCGGCGATATAACTGATGACGTTGCTGGACATCGCCCCGGGCGCACAGCCGGCAATAATCAGCCCGACCGCCAGTTCCGGCGGCAGCCGAAGAACCTTCGCCAGCGCAAACGACCCCAGCGGCATCAAGGTAAACTGGGCAATTGTCCCCAGCAGCACCAGTCCCGGGCGGGCGGCAATCCGGCGAAAATCCGACGGCTCCAGAACCGCCCCGATCCCGAACATCGTGAGGCCGAAAAAGAGCATGTTGTACCGCCTGTCAATCTGCAGCGGCTGCGGGAAAAAATACGCCAGCACCCCGAACAGAACCACCCACACCGCAAACAAGCGGGTATAAACCCCCACGATTTTGTGCATCCATCCGCTCATCAGACCCCGAACATCCTACCGCCGCCAAGGGGCTCTGTCCAGCGGATGAAAACGAGGTTTTAACCACAGATTGAACAAAAAAGAGATTTTTTAACCACGGATTTCACGGATTACACGGATTAAGAAAAGGAAGGAGAAAAGCAAACGAATTTAACTGATGACTGATAACTGCTGACTGGCAACTGGATGCTGGAGCCTGGCGTTTGGCCGCTGAAGCTTTCATTTAACCACGGATTACACGGATTAAGAAAAGGAGGGAGAAAAGCAAATGAGAAAAGCAAATGAATTTGCAGGATATAACTGATGACTGCTCACTGATAACTGTCCGCCGGAAGATAGCCCCGCCCGCAAGGGCGGGGAGAAAGAGCAGGAAGGCGGCGTACCTTTTCTTTTCCCCGGGCTTGCGCCCGGGGCTATTTTTCTCGCACAGATTCTCCGCCAATTAACAAAAGAGATTTTGGCCTGCCTCTGTCCTTCCCGCCATTGCTGTCATTCCCTTTGTCTCTGTCATTCCCTTTGTCTCTGTCATTCCCTTTGTCTCTGTCATTCCCGCGCAGGCGGGAATCCATTACTCCTGCCCCCGCGGCCTGTCCTTCGAAGCTTTAGCGAAGAAGGAAGGCGGGAATCCAGCGGCCGGGAAAATCCAAAATCCGAATCTCGAAATCCGAAACAGTTAACCACAGATTACACAGATTTCACAGATTCAAAAAAGCAAAGGACGAAAGCAAGTGAATTTGCAGGATAACTGATTACTGCTCACTGCTGACTGATAACTGGCCACTGGCGTCTAGCTGCTGGCCGCCGGCCGGGTTTCAATCCCTTATTCATCAGGGAAAAATTGCAAGTGGATGAAGACACCTATCTTTGGATAGCCGATGAAAAAAGTGTTTCAATCCCTTATTCATCAGGGAAAAATTGCAAGGAGATATATGAGAATTGTAGAATTAAAAATTGACTTCGAGTTTCAATCCCTTATTCATCAGGGAAAAATTGCAAGAACCGACAAGACTGGCTTCATAGTACTCTGCAGCGGTGATTGTTTCAATCCCTTATTCATCAGGGAAAAATTGCAAGATAACAATTTGTTCAACGGGCACGGGCACGGGTATGTACTGGTGTTTCAATCCCTTATTCATCAGGGAAAAATTGCAAGAAATATATGCTAATATATTGCAGAGTTAAAAATTTGCTCCAGGTTTCAATCCCTTATTCATCAGGGAAAAATTGCAAGATTCGCTCCATTCCGCAAATGGTCCGATAAAAGTACTAAACATGTTTCAATCCCTTATTCATCAGGGAAAAATTGCAAGCAGTCAATATGAAAGGCAGTCTGATACAGGATTTGCTCGAGTTTCAATCCCTTATTCATCAGGGAAAAATTGCAAGAAGATTACTGGCCAGAAAATCACCAACAAGAGGCGGCTTGTAGTTTCAATCCCTTATTCATCAGGGAAAAATTGCAAGATCAAAGCATTGAGGCCATTCAGCGACGTCAGGAAGGGAGTTTCAATCCCTTATTCATCAGGGAAAAATTGCAAGAGTATCAGGACGAGACGATACTGGAGGTTTTGTACTGTATAGTTTCAATCCCTTATTCATCAGGGAAAAATTGCAAGTTCGACGTTCAAAATTACAATAAGCTACGGCAATGCTGTTTCAATCCCTTATTCATCAGGGAAAAATTGCAAGTGTCATCAATCAGAAGGAGAAAATGCTTTTCTAAATCGCGTTTCAATCCCTTATTCATCAGGGAAAAATTGCAAGAGAATGTGATGATAACAATCACTGGAAATGGGGAATTAGAGTTGTTTCAATCCCTTATTCATCAGGGAAAAATTGCAAGTTAAAGGTTGACGCCCCCCCAGCGTCTCACCGTTGAAGTCAAGTTTCAATCCCTTATTCATCAGGGAAAAATTGCAAGCGTCTCTCACGACGTCCCCATCGTAATTGCACCCTGTATGTTTCAATCCCTTATTCATCAGGGAAAAATTGCAAGTTTTCACGCGCCGGGACGGCTTTTCCGGGGCGTGGGCGTTTCAATCCCTTATTCATCAGGGAAAAATTGCAAGAAAGGACAATCTTAGGAAAGGGGTACAATTATGGAAATGGTAGTTTCAATCCCTTATTCATCAGGGAAAAATTGCAAGACAAAATCGAAATCCGTATGGATGCGGACATTACCGCCGTCGTTTCAATCCCTTATTCATCAGGGAAAAATTGCAAGGTAACTGGCCTTTGCAAGTCCTTTGTTTTCAAGGGGTTGCAAAGGCAAAAACTGTAACCCCCTCTTCGGGGGCCTTTTTCGACACTTTTTTGCCGGTCTCCGAAAGACCAAAATCTCTATAAACTTTTGAAAGACCGAAACTTACAAGTTTTCTGTAATCGATTCTCCCCCCGAAGAATCCATCTAAACGGCTATTGTAGAAGGAGTTAGCATCCTGTCAAGTCCAAAAACGGCAAAAAACGGCAAAAATCGGTTATCCGTCGTCGGTCACCATTCTTCCATCAAAAAAGAGCGAAACGCAGCCGCTTACTGGACACCGGCGGCCGGCCGTAAAACCAACATATTTCCGCAAAACCTCTTGCTTTTTCTTTTTTTCCCGCTAAAATGCTTTGTTTTCGATATGGACGTAAATCGGGAGTTAAAAAAATGAAAGAAGGTATTCATCCGGAATATCACGTAGTCAAGGTCCGGTGCGGCTGCGGCAACACCTTTGAAACCCGCAGCACCGCCAAGGAAATCCATGCGGAAATCTGCTCCATGTGCCATCCGTTCTACACCGGCAAGCAGAAATACGTGGACACCGCCGGACGCATCGAGCGCTTCCAGAAGAAGTTCGGCTCCGTCGAGGAGTACTTCAAGAAGAAAGAAAAACAGGACAAAGCGTAGCTCATTCGATTACCCTCTTACGCTGTTGACCTCCGTCTTACCGACTGAGGAGCGGCAGCGTAATTTTTTTGTCTGCATTTTTCAAACACGGCCATGGCGGAATCCCAAAATCAACTGATTGTCCGCAAGCTCGAGCAGCTGGACGAGCGCTGCCGTCAGATTGAGCAGCAGATTGCCGACCCGCAGGTGGCCTCCAACCCGGCCCGTCTGGTGCCCCTGACCAAAGAGCAGGGCAAACTGGCCCCGATTGTCGGCCGCTTCCGCGAATACCGCCGGCTGGAAAAACAGCTCGAGGAGGCCGCGGCCCTGCTGAACGAGCCCGGCTCCGACGGCGACCTTCGCGAACTGGCCGAAGCGGAAATCAAAGAGCTCGAAAAAAAGAAAGACGCCCTGCTGGAGGACATCAAAAACGCTCTGGTGATGTCCGACGATGCGGCCGTCGGCTCCATTATTATGGAGCTGCGGGCGGGGACCGGCGGCGAAGAGGCGGCCCTGTTCGTGCGCGACCTGTACAATATGTACCACCGCTACGCCGACAAGATGGGTTGGAAGGTTGAACTGATGGATTTTTCCCCCACGGACCGCGGCGGCTTTCGCGAGCTGATTATGAACATCAAGGGGCCGGGCGTCTGGGCGCATCTGGGCTACGAAGGCGGCGGCCACCGCGTCCAGCGCGTCCCCGAAACCGAATCCCAGGGACGCATCCACACCTCCGCCGCCACCGTCGCCGTCCTGCCGGAGGCCGAAGAGGTCGATATCGACATCAAGCCGGACGATGTGATTGAGCATGTCAGCTGTGCCGGCGGCCCGGGCGGCCAAAACGCCAACAAAGTCGCCACCGCCATCCGCCTCGAACACATCCCGACGGGCATCGTCGTGAGCATGCGCGATGAACGAAGCCAGCACAAAAACCGCGCCAAGGCCTGGCGGGTCCTCCGCAGCCGCGTGTACGAATACTACCAGCAGAAGGCCCATCAGGAACGCTCGCAGGCCCGCAAATCCATGATCGGCTCCGGCGACCGTTCCGAACGCATCCGCACCTACAACTTCCCCCAGAACCGGCTGACCGATCACCGCATCAACCTGTCGCTGTACTGCCTGGACAAAATCATGCTCGGGGATATGGATGAATTGATTGCCGCCCTGCAGGATTACGACCGCCAGCGCCGGCTGGAAAATCTCTAATCCAGCGCCTCCGAATCGGCGGCCACCTTAACCAGGCGGCCCTGACACCGGTCGCAGGAGCAAATCCCGACCTTCTTGAGATGGGTGTTCCCGACAAACGATTTGCTGTCAATCAGCCGCGCCCCCTTGGCCTGCATCTGACGCAGCGCAATTTCCGCGGCGTGCTTTTCAAACGAGCCGACCGCATCGGCCAGCACAATCACATTCCGCCGACGCAGCAGAAGCCCCAGCACCAGAAACTTCACTGCTGTTTCAATCGGCGCCCCGATCACCAGAAAATCCGTCGCCTTCACTTCGCTGAGGATTCGGTCGGCCCGCGGTTCTTCAAACGGGTCATCGCTGCGGATTTCCTGAATCACCTGGTCGTACCGCTCAAACAAATCCCGCGGAAAATCCGTGTAGCCGTCGGAGGCATACGCCAGCGAACGGGCCAGATGCGTGTAGCGAATCTTTCGAGCCCCCTCCGTGCCCGCCAGACAATAGGACGGGCCGTGATGAATGCCGTCGTTCTCGAAGATGCGCACCGTCGAAATGACGCGGATATGCTCCTTGCGCACCCAGGCCATCACGCGTCGGATATTGGCCAGGATGCGGCGGTGGTTGCGGATGCACGCCTTGCCCTCCGCGGTGAACAAATCGCGCTGCGTTCCCACATCAATGAGAATCCGCCGTCTGCGCAATGTCAATGCCGGCCGTATCATACCTGACCTTCTTTCTGTCGGTTCTGTTCGGCGACCCTGCTGTTTGTACGCTCGGCAGGGCAACCCGTTCAGGTTCTTTGGCTGTATCGAACCGTCGGCGGCTTGACTTTATTAGTTTTTCCGGGCAAAATCGCTTTTTCGGGCGAGACGGTGCCGATAAAAACCGCAATATTTTCAAAAAAATCCGAATGCCAAAGAAAATTGTCTTAAATCCGGCGTATATTCTGGAGGCGGAGTCCCTGAACGGTCCTGTCGATTGGGCCGCTCTGTTCGGCCGCACGGCACCGGTGCAGATTGAAATCGGCTCCGGCAAGGGGACGTTTCTGGTGCATCAGGCCGCCGCGTTTCCGCAGACGGACTTTTTGGGGATTGAATGGTCCGCCGAATATTGCCGGCTGGCCGCCGACCGCATCGCCCGCCACCGGCTGACCAACGTTCGGATGATTCGCACGGATGCGGCCGATTTTCTCCGCCGGCACGTTGCCGACGGAACCGTCGAAATGATTCATCTGTACTTTCCCGACCCCTGGCCCAAACGCCGGCATCACAAACGGCGGTTTTTCAGCCGCGACAACCTCCATCAGATGCTTCGCTGTCTGCAGCCGGGCGGATGGATTAACTTCGCAACCGACCATGCCGATTACTATGAACAGGCCCGGCGAATCGCACAGGAAGCCCAGGCCGATGGACGCGTCGAAACGGTGCCGTTCATTCGACCCGCCGGAGCCCGCGAAGGCGAGATGACCGGCACCAATTATGAACGAAAATATCTCAAAGAGGGGCGGGCTGTTTACACCCTCACCCTGCGAAAGAGCGAACCATGAGTGAACTGCTGTCCTTGGATGATTTGCAGGCCTTGCTGCAGCGGCACAGCCGCACCCTCGAGCGGCTGACCGAGCTGCTGCTGGCTGAAAACAAAATCCACAACTTAACGCGCATCACGGATTCCGAATCCGTCCGCATCCGTCATTTCCTCGATTCGCTGGCGGCCCTGAAGGTGCTCGAGCCGTTCGCCGAAGGCCGGACGCTCAAGTGCATCGACATCGGCTCCGGTGCCGGTTTTCCCGTGCTGCCGCTGGCGATAGCCCGTCCGAACTGGCGGTTTGTCTCGGTCGAAGCTACGGGCAAAAAGGCCGCCTTTCAGCGGAAGGTGATTGCGGAGCTGGAGCTGAAAAACGTGGAGGTGGTGGCCGAGAGGGCAGAGGAGCTGGCCCATCAGAAGCGCTTTCGCGAGCAGTTTGATGCGGCGCTGGCAAGGGCGCTGGCGGATTTGTCCGTTGCGGCGGAGCTGTCGCTGGGGCTGGTGCGGCCCGGCGGACGGCTGCTGGCCTGGAAGGGGCCGAATATCGAGGACGAACTGAAGCGGGCGCAGGGGGCTCTCATCCAGATGGGCGCCTCCGAGGTCAAAACCTTTGCCTATGTCCTGCCGACCGCCCCGACCCCGGCCCATATGACCCTCATCGCCGCCGAAAAAACACACCCCACGCCCCCCGACCTGCCGCGCTCCTTCGCCCAAATCAAACACAACCCCCTGAAATGAACTTGCATTACAGCAAAATGCTGGTCAGACCTGCGGCCTATCCTCCGAAACTACCGTGAAAAAAGAAAAAGCCAATCCAGCAGCACCCTTGTCTTTCCCTCACAGACCGCTGTCATTCCCTTACAAGCCGCAACCATCCCCGCCCAGACCGCCGTCATTCCCACCCAAGCCGACGTCATTCCCGCGCAGGCCGACGTCATTCCCGCGCAGGCCGACGTCATTCCCGCGCAGGCGGGAATCCAGTCTTCCCGCGACTCGCCCTTCGAAGCTTTTAGCGAAAAAAGGAAGGCGTGAATCCATCGAAGCCTCCAGCAGCCAGAAAAATCTGGAATTCAAAACGAAAAACCAACCATCAAAAAAGAAATCACGGATTGCTTTCGGGCTCGCTCCTTCTTCACCCTTCATTTATTTTAATTCCAAATTTACTCCCCAAAACCCCGGCCCCCAATAGCCCCTGGCGTAAGCCCGGGGAGAGGAGATAATATTTTTTTTCCCCGCCCTTGCGGGCGGGGCTATCTTCCAGCAGGCAGTGTCCAGACGCCAGTTATCAGTGAGCAGTTATCAGTTATCCTGCAAATTCGCCCCCCTCCTTTTCTTAATCCGTGTAATCCGTGTAATCTGTGGTTAATTGTTTCGGATTTCGAGATTTGGATTTCGGATTTACCCGGTTGCTGGATTCCCGCCTTCCTCCTTCGCTAAAAGCTTCGAAGGACAGGTCGCGGGGACAGGAGGAATGGATTCCCGCCTGCGCGGGAATGACAGTGAACGCGGGAATGACAGGGGCCTACACGCGGGAATGACGGTGAAGGTAGGAATGGCGCAGGGGCGGCGCTGGATATCCTCCTTTCTCTTTCGCTAAAGCTTCGGAGGACAAGACGCAAGTTTCTTTTTCTTTCTCTAATCTGTGTCATCCGTGGAATCCGTGGTTAAAAATTGTTTCGCCGGAAGTTTCAGCGGCCAGACGCCAGTTGCCAGTTATCAGTCAGCAGTCGTCAGTTATCAGTTATCAGTGAGTAGTTATCCTGCAAATTTGTTTGCTTTTTTTGAATCTGTGAAATCTGTGTAATCCGTGGTTAAATCCTCTCTTCTTTCCCTAATCCGTGAAATCCGTGGTTAAAAAGTTTTTCCCTCCGCTGCAGCTGCCCTCATCAAAAAGGGACTTGCCGAAATCTCCGAGATTGTGCTAAACTTGCAAGCTTTCTTAGCCGTAAAAGCCAAAAGGGTAAAAAACCTGTCTATCCATCAACGGAAAGGTAGTGGTATGAAAAGAGGACTCTTTGGATTCTTTTTTGTTTTTATTCTCGGAATTGCTTTGATTTTCGGCTGCAATGAAAGCATGGCCGGCCAGGCCGATGCCGGCAAGACCTCGGTAAAACAGGAAACCCCCGCCGCAACACCCAGCCCGGGGCCTGCACCCGCCGGACCGGCCAAGCCCGCTGAAACCAAAGAACCTAAGAAGGAAGACAAAAAATCCATCGACGGCCCCAAAATCCTCGTCACCAAAGAATTCCACGACTTCGGCGAGATTGGGCCGGGGACCTATCATACCTGCACCTTTACCTTTAAGAACATCGGAAACAAAACATTAAAGATTGACCATGTCCAGAGTACCTGCGGCTGCAGCGTCCCCCAGCTGGACAAGAAAGATTATGAACCCGGCGAGTCCGGAACTATCGAGGTGAAATTCCACGCCCCGACCACAAGCGGGGAAACCAAAAAGCAGCTGTATATTGTCAGCAACGATCCTTCTAACGACCGGGCCCAGCTGGAGTTACGCGCGGTGGTGCAGGTAAACGTTCAGACCGAACCGGCGGAAGTATCCCTGATGCTCAACAAGCCCAATGCCGGTCTGGGACCCATCAAGATCAAAAGCACGGACGGAAAACCCTTCCGCATCACCAAATTCACCTCGCAGGCGGACGCCTTCACCTGTGTGTTTGACCCAAATGCCGCGGCAACCGAGTTTACCCTGACCCCCCAGGTCAATCTGGATGTATTATCCAAAAACCCAACCGGCGTAATGACCTTCGAGGTGGACCATCCGCAGGGCGGCATCCAGATGGTCCGATATAATGCCCTTCCGCGATATGAAATCAATCGCCCCCGCATTATCCTGCAGAATGTCAAGGCCGGACAGAAAGAGCAGAAAGAGGTCGTAATTACCAGCCACTACGGCGATTCGCTCAAGATTGCCAAGTCCGCTTCCCGCGCCGGCCTGATGAAGATTGTCAAGCAGGAAATCAAAGACAACGCGCTGACCTTGACGATAGAGATTACGATGCCGGAACGGGAAACAGCCACTCGGCGGTACTTTTCCGACGAATTGACGATTCAATTCGACAATTCGCAGGAAGTGGAAATCCGTATCAGCGGCTGGTTTGCGAATTAAAGACCTTTTTATACCTCTTTCCGTCGCACCAACGCGGCCTGTGTAGGGAACCGCCGGCAGGACAGATTGTCTAACTTAACAGAACAAGCGTGTTTTCGTGTTTTTCGGCAGGTAAAGGCGGCTATCTATGCTCAAAGCACTGCGCATCGCCAGTATGGCGGCTGTGATAAGCGCTGTCGTCGTTCTGGCGGCGGTGGCAATCCTCGGCTTTCGGGGCGACCCGGACATCGAGGCCTTTCTGGCCAAAGAAGGGGTCGTCGAGCAGTTTCGCAAGAAAAGCCAGACTGTACCCGCCGCCAAGGCCGATGCCGTGTCTCCGCTGGAGCAGGCCGCCAAGGCCTTTGCCTTACGGATCGACCCGCCGCCTCCGCCGCCGCCCCCCAAGCCCATTGAACCCCCCAAGCCGCCGGAGGTCAAACCGCCGCAACTGCCCAAACCTCCGGAACACAAGCAGCCCACGCTGAGTGCCAAGTTCACCCTGATTGCCACGGCCCGCTATCCGGAGCATCCGGAAAAGTCGATGGCGTTGCTTCAGAATGTCCAGAACGAATACAAATGGTATCGTCAGGGGGAGCAGGTCGGCCATCTGGTTGTCCAGGAAATCAAGGACGGCTCCATTGTGCTTTATCAGGGCGGCAAGTTTAACTCCGAACTCTTTATGCCGGCCGCTACGCCGACAAAATCCCTGCTGAAATCGGATGAACAAATCGCATCCTCTGCTCCAACAGGGCCTACTTCTTTGAATTCTTCCGAGGTCTCGGAAGAATCGGGCGAAGGGCCTGAAGCCGGCCCCTCTGCCGCTTCCGCCGAAGGGAAGTCCCTTTCCCGCCCCCAGATACCCCGTATCCCTCGACCGCAGCCGACTTCTGCGCCTCCGCGGATTACTACCACCCTGCGAACAAGCGAAGAATTGCCTGCTGTTGAAATGAGCCCCGAAGAGCAGATTCGCTCCATCGATGAAAGCATATCTGCTATTCAAAATATTATGAGACAAACGCCTCAGGAGGGGCAAACGGAAGAAGAACGTCAGGCCGAACAGCAGGCCTGGCAGGAGCTGCTGAAGGTGCTGGCCAAAGAAAAAGAGACGGCCGTTCAGTCGGCGCAACAAGCCAAAAAGCCCGCAGAACAGACCGCTGAAGGAAAAGAGAAAGAGGAAGCCAAACCGGCACCATCAGAGGAAGGCAGCCGTCCGGAAAGCACTCCGCAGTCAGAAAGTTCCGAGAAAATCGAATAATCCGTTGAATCCGCCCCTCTTTTATCCGATAAAACTCATCGAGCGTTTTTCCTGTCTTTTCAGGGAACCCGAATGCAGCCCGATGGTCTGAATAGATAGGGATTTTCTGCTGGAAAAAGCCCTGAAAGAAGACGGAAAAGTAGTATGGGCAGGTGCCCATAACCGATAAAGAGATAAATATAGGATAGTTTCGGAAAGGCGTCGGCGGGGAGCGATTGACCTTTCCCTGTGCATTTTTGACAGCGAACTGATTGGAGCAGAATATGCACTTGAACCGTTGCGGACGGCTGGCAAGCCAAACGAATTGGCGACTGGTTATCGGCTTATTGGCTATCTGGTTTATCTCGTATGAACAAATCTGCCCGGCCGGCGAACCGTCCCGTACAGGGGTGGAGCGCAGCCGCCTCTACCGGACGAATCACCGCACAGCGGAGGAAATCAAATCAACCCTGCTTCAACTGGGAATCGGCCGGCGTGTGGACGCCCTTTCCGACAAGATTCTCATCGTAACCAGCGACCAGCCGGACGACTTGATACGGGCCTCGAGTCTTCTTCAGATGCTCGACCATGCGAGTGTGCGTATCCTTAAGCAGTGGCAGCCGTCGCCGGTCGGTCTGCCGAATCCGGAATACCTGTTCGAACAAATGAAGTTGTCAGAGCTTCAGGTGGGTACACTGCTGGACCCGCCGGCCAGCAATGCGTCGGACCCTCTGCTGCTGGACGAGTACAAAGGGGGGCTGCTGGCCGTCGGAAGTGAAGCGATGATTGGACAGCTCGAGCAGATTATCAATCAATGGATTGCCAAACACCAGCCGAAGCCGACCGCAGCGCCTGCACCGTCCGCCGAGACAACACCTGCCCCCGCTTCCACCCCGCAGGCCGCTCCGACAGCTCCGGCGGTACAGGAACCGAATCAGCCCCAAGCCGAACCTGCAGCAGTTCCATCGGAGCCCTCCGCTGAAACACCTGCACAGCCGACCGCGCCGGCAGCCGCAGCTGAACCCAATCAGTCCGCCGCGCCTCAGGATGAGGATTTCTTCAGCCAGGAATTAATGAAAGCGCTGACAGCCGCACAGGAAAAGGCCGAAGAGATTCAGAAAGAAATTGAAGCAGAAAAGCAAACCGCCCAGGATCAGGGCGAGGAAGAGCAGGCCCTGCTGGATGTGATTGAAGCGCTTCGCCGGCGTGCAGAAACGGAAGAGACCGCCGCAAAAGAGCCGAACCGGCCCGAAACGGCTGCAGAAAAAACTCCCGCTGCCGAACCGCAGCCGCAGAATGTCCCGGTTTCCCTGCTGGCGCGCCTGGAGGAACAGCTGGCTCGGCAGGAACAGCAGATTACCGAATTAAAGGCCCTGCTGGCGGAGCGAAGCAAAGAGCAGGAAAAGAAAGTGCAACCCGCACCATCCCTGCCGGAACCGGTGATTCCGGAAGGGGAGAAAGAACTGGAACTGACGATTACCCTGCCGGAAAAGGTGGAAATCACCCAGCTGATTGAACTGGTCGGCAAGCAGCTGGGGCTCAACTATATGTATGACCCGACACAGGTGCGCGGGGATGTGCAGCTGAAGATTCACGATGGGAAAATCAAGGTCAAGGACACCTATGCACTGCTCGAGTCGGTCATGCGGTTCAAGGGGTTCGTAATGACCCGTCGAGGCAATCTGGTCACCATTGTGCCGGCCAGCCAAATCAAGCAGGCCGACCCGGTGATTGTCTCGCCGGATGAACCGATTGTCCCGGGGGATGTGATTGTCAGCAGCGTTTTCCAGCTGAAACACATTTCGCCGGCGGCGGCTCAAAAAATGCTCACGGACCTGCAGCTGGGAACCTCCTTTGTGCCGGTCAACGAAACCAACACGCTGATTGTAACGGACTACTCCTACCGAATGGACCGCATCAATCAGGTGATTGCGCTGGTGGACGTGGCGGGGGAGCCGAAACGCTTTGCCTACCGGCAGCTGCAGTATACTTCCGCGGCGGACATTCTCAACAAACTGAAGACGCTGACGGCCCAGATGAGCGGCATTTCCGTGGCCTCCGCTCCCAGTTCGGAAGAGGGGGCGGCCGCCCGTTCCGCCGCCCCGATTGTTCAGCGGGATGCACAGGGTCGGGTCATAGCAACCCGTCCGCAGCCGACACCCCAGCCGCCTGCGGCAGCTCCGACCACACCCACTCAGGAAACCGTGTTTCTCGACACCGACGAGCGGACCAACCGGATTCTGATAATCGGATACGCCGCCCAGATTCAAACCATCCAGGAACTGATTGACACGCTGGATGTGCCTAAGTATTACCTGCGATACGTCCGCGAATACTTCATTCAGCACGTAGAGGCGGCGGAGGTCGTGACGGCCCTGAACGAACTGGGGCTGGCCAACGTGAACATCGGCAGCCAGAGTGCTTCCCGCCAGACAACGACCGCACGGCCGACTTTGGCCCGCACGACCCAGCCCGGCCAGCCGGTTCAGGCCGTTCAGCCGACCGCTGCTCCTGCCGCCGCGACGGGCGGCGAAGACCAGCCGTACATTTCGATTCGGCCCAACACCAACTCGCTGCTGGTAAATGCCACCAAAGACCAGCACGAGGCAATTGAAATGGTGATTTCCCATGTGGACGTCAAACAGAAGGACCAGCGGACGATTCAGGAATATGAGATTCAGAATGTTGATGCCCTCTCCGTAGTCAAGACACTGGAGGATTTGGGGATTATTGCGCCGGGCAAGAGCGAAGAGAGCCGCAGCCAAACCCGCAGCACCGCCGCCGGCACACGCCAAACCGCCGGGCAGATGATGCAGCCCGCCCAGCCGGAGATGCCGACAGCCCTGGCCCTGCCGACCATCGAAGGCGAAACCGTGACAGAGCTGGCGGCTTCTCAGCCGCAGATTGCGATTCTCGAATCGACCAACTCGCTGCTGGTGCACGCGACTCCGCGACAGCACGAGGCCATCTCGCTGGTTATCGCCCACGTGGACCGCACACTCGAGCGGGTTTCGACGCCGTATGTGGTCTATCCGCTGGAAAATCAGGACCCGGAAGAGCTGGCAGAGGTGCTGAATGAACTGATTCAGGAAACGATGCAGCAGCAGACCCAGAAGTCCTCGCCGGATGCCAAGATACAGACCGCTCCGACCCCAACAACGACGCCTCTGCCAACCAAGGAAGAAGAACGCATTCGAATCATTCCGGACCCCAAAACCTATTCGCTGATTGTGTATGCCAACAAAAAAAATCAGCAATGGGTCGGCGACCTGATTCGCGAACTGGACCAGTACCGCCCGCAGGTCCTGCTGGACTGCACACTGGTGGAGATTACTAAGAACGAAAAATTTGAATACGACCTCGATATTATCTCGAAAACCTACAGCGAAACAGATTTGCGTTCAGGCACGGGCAGCGGAGCTTTAATCGGCCAACTGGATTCGTTCACAAGCGACCGCTATGCTGACGCGAGAGTCACAACATCAGCTGAAAAAGATGTTTTCAAAGCGTTTTACAACAGCGCCCATGTGCAGGGGCTGCTGACCGCGATTCAAACCAAAGGATACGGGCGCATCATGGCCCGGCCGAAAATCTTAGTTAATGACAATCAGGAAGGAGAAATCAAAACGGAAAATCAAACCTCCATTGCACAGCAGAAAAGTATTGTTCAGCCGGCTACCGGAACTTCGCCTTCCTACACCACAACTGACGTGAGCTTTGCAGATTATTCCTCCGGAATCACCCTGAAAATCAAACCTCATATCAGCAAAGGGGATATGCTTCGGCTGGAAATCAGTCTGAACCGCAAGGATTTTGATTTCTCGCGCGGAAAAGATGTTACTGTTGCCGGAGAGACCTATCCGCGGCCGCCGGATTTGCTTTCCACGGATGTAAACACGGTCGCCACAGTTCCGGACGGCACCACCATTATTTTAGGCGGCTTGGAAACAATCAAACAGTCTAAAGGCACGTCCAAAATGCCCCTCATTGGGGATTTGCCGATTGTAGGCGGTCTGTTTCGCGGTGTAGATGATTCCGGCCAGCAGGGCAAGCTTTACGTGTTCGTGAAGGCCAACATTATTCGCCCCGGCGACCGCGGCGGAATGGATGATATGCGGCGGGTATCCGGGCGGAATCGACGGGCGTTTGAAGAGGAAGAGCGGCAGTTCCAGCGGGCTCAGGACTGGCCGGGGATTGAGCCAAAGCCGATGGAGCCGGAACGGGTGCTTGAAGAAGATGAGGTCCAGACCAGCGAGGAAGAACAACTGTATTAAATCGGCAGGAACAGGTCGCGGGGGCAGGAGGAATGGATTCCCGCCTTCCTTCTTCGCTGAAGCTTCGAAGGACAAGTCGCGGGAATGACAAGGGCCGCGGGAATGACAGAGGCAAAGAGAATGACAGAGGCAAAGGGAATGACAGAGACAGCGGGAATGACAGAGACAACGGGAAGAACGCAGACAGGAGAAAAGATTGATTGAAAGGCGAGAAAAGATTGACTGAAAGGAATGACAAGACATGGGAAGGACAGCAAGGTGCGGGAACGGTACCAGGGGCGAGTCAACCTGTCACTCCCGCGAAGGCGGGAGTCCAGAAATGACGTATTATGTCTATATCCTGGCCAGTCAGCGAAACGGCACCTTGTATATCGGCGTCACAAACAATCTGAAAAATCGCGTCTTTCAACATAAAACGGAAAAAGTAGAGGGGTTCACACAAAAATACGGAGTGAAACGGTTGGTTTATTTTGAGACTTTTCGAAATATCCGGGACGCCATTGTGCGAGAAAAACGGCTGAAAAAATGGAATCGTGACTGGAAGATCCGACTGATTGAAGAAAAGAATCCTACATGGGATGATTTGTTTGAAAGGGTGTGAAGGACAAGGCGCGGGGAGAGGAGGAATGGATTCCCGCCTTCCTTCTTCGCTGAAGCTTCGAAGGACAGGTCGCGGGAGCAGGAGGAATGGATTCCCGCCTGCGCGGGAATGACAGAGACAGCGGGAAGAACAAAAGCAGCAGGCAAAAGCACGGCCGTAAGAAGAAATGAAATAAAAACATGAAAGAATTATTAATCGAGACGGCCCGACGGACCGGGATTATCAAGCCGGAGGCACTGGAACAGTACCTGGCCGAGCACGCGGACGATGCGCGCCGCATCGACGAGATTCTGCTGTCGGCCCCGCAGTTTACGGAAGAGGCGGTCCTGCGGCTTCTGGCCGAGACGCTTGGACTGGAGTATGTGGAGGAAATCGACGCCTCGACCGTGCCGGCGGCGTTTATCGAGGCGGTGCCGGCGCCGTACGCCCAGCATCACTACCTGATCGGCTTTTACCGCAACGGTCAGGAGGATGTGATTACCATCGCCGTGGCCAATCCGATGAATCCGCTGGTGGTGGACAACATCGCCCGCAAGCTGCACAAGCCCGCCGAGATGGTGGTCAGCTCCCGGGCGGCCATCACGGCGGCCATCGACGTGGCCTACGAACAGAAAAATACGGTTATCGAAGAGGTGGCCGAGGAACTGGACTCGCAGAATCTGGACCAGCTGGTCGATGAGGCCCAGAGCAGCGACGACCTGCTGGACGTCGTGAACCGCCCGCCGGTCATCCGGCTGGTCAACGATATCCTCTTTCGGGCCCTGCAGATGCGGGCCAGCGATATCCATGTTCATCCCTACGAAAACAAAATTCAGATTCGCTACCGCATCGACGGCATCCTGTACGACACGCTCACGCTCAACCGCAATGTGCTCTCGCTGGTGATTTCGCGCATCAAGGTGATGGCCGGAATGGACATCGCCGAGCGGCGGATGCCGCAGGACGGACGCACGAGCGTGCGCATCGGCCAGCGGGAAATCGACCTGCGCGTCAGCACGGTGCCGACCAGCTACGGCGAGCGGGCGGTCCTGCGAATCCTCGACAAAAGCACCGGGCTGCTGACGCTGGAGGAGCTGGGGCTCTGGAAAGAGGACAAAGAGGCCTTCGACCGGATGATTACCCGCACGCACGGCGTGATTTTTGTCACCGGCCCGACCGGCAGCGGAAAAAGCACCACGCTGTATGCCTGCCTGAACCGCATCAACGCCGTCGAAAAAAACGTCATGACCGTCGAAGACCCCATCGAATACCAGCTGGAGGGCATCAGCCAGATGCAGGTGTCCGCCAAGAAGGGGATGACCTTTGTGAACGCCCTGCGGCATATCCTGCGTCAGGACCCGGATGTGATTATGGTCGGCGAGGTGCGCGACCGGGAGACGGCAGCGATGGCGATTCAGTCCTCACTGACCGGGCACCTGGTGTTCAGCACGCTGCACACCAACGACGCCGCCGGCGCAGTCAGCCGACTGCTGGATTTCGGCGTCGAGCCCTATCTGGTCAGCTCATCTCTGATTTGCGTGCTGGCCCAGCGTCTGGTGCGGAAGATTTGCCCGGACTGCAAAACCGTTTATCACCCGAACGCACAGGAGCAGCGCGAGCTGGGCCTGACGGAAATGCCCGCCGGCGACTTCTTCTACACCGGACGCGGCTGCAGCAAGTGTTTTGATACGGGTTATCGCGGGCGAACGGGAATTTATGAACTGATGATTGTCAACGATGAGATTCGCGAGATGATTTACCGATGCGAGACGGCCGGGGCCATTAAGAAAAAGGCCCTCGAATACGGAATGAAGACGCTGCGGATGGACGGCGCCCGCAAGGTGCTGGCGGGCATTACCACCATCGCCGAAGTCCTGCGGGTCACCCAGTCCGACAGCATGTAATGGATTTCCTATTGACGGTTTTCGATTTCCAATTTCGATGAACAAAGAAATCCTGAAAAAAAGAACGACGGACTTTGCCCACCGCTGTGCGCGGCTTTGTTCGGCACTGCCTGAAAACTGGCTCGGACTTCATATCCGCAGTCAATTAATCAGATGTTCAACATCCGCCGCCGCAAACTACCGGGCTGCGTGCATCTCTCAATCCAAAGCATCCTTCATTGCCAAATTGGGCATTGCTTTGGAAGAAGCCGACGAAGCCTGCTTCTGGCTCGAGTTTATTACGGAGGAAAATCTGCTTTCAGAAAACAAATGCCGTTTGCTGCTCGAAGAAGCCAAAGAATTGACAGCCATTTTTGCTGCTTCGCAGAAAACCGCCAGAAATCGGAAATTGAAAATCGACAATTGACAATAATCGTATGCCGAGATTCAGTTATACAGCGATTGGGAGCAGTCAGAAGACGGAAAAAGGCGTGATTTCCGCCGAGAGCGCCTTTGCCGCCCGCAAGATGCTGCGCAGCAAGGGCCTGCATCCGACGGAGGTCACGCAGATTACCGCCGAGACCGCCGGCCGGTCGTTTCACTCCGTTTTCGGCAACAAGAAAAAGACCGTGGCGGCGTTCACGAAAGAACTGGCGACGATGCTGCGGGCGGGCATTAAGCTGACCGATGCGCTGTCGGTGCTGATTCAGCAGATTCCGGACCCGCAATTAAAGAATGCCATTACGGATGTGCGCGACCGTGTCGTGACGGGTGAGTCCTTTGCCGAGGCGCTGAGCGAATACGAGGCGTATTTTGACCTGATTTATGTGAGCATGATGCGAGTCGGCGAGGTCACCGGCACTCTGGAAGACAGTTTAACCACGATGTCCAATATGCTCGAAAAGCAGCGGCAGCTGGAAGAAAAGATGACAACCGCGATGATGTATCCGGCCATCCTGCTGACCCTGTGTGTGGTGGTGGTGCTGATTATTATGATTTTCTTCCTGCCGCTGATTACCAATGAGCTGGTCAAGGTCGGCCAGACATTGCCGCTGACAACGCGGGCCCTGATGAAGATTTCCGACCTGCTGACCAGCGCCTGGGCTTTTGTGATTCTGGGAGTGCTGTTTGGACTGAGCTGGCTGTATAAGCGGGCGGTCCGAACGGAGCGCGGAGCGGCGCTGCGCGACCGCTTCCTGCTGGCCCTGCCGGGGTTCGGCCCGCTGATTAAGCAGCGGATTGTTTCACGGTTTGCCTCCACACTGGCTACGCTGCTGAGCTCCGGGATGTCGATGGCTGAATCGCTGCGGGTCGTCGCCCAGGTGACCGGCAATGCCGTGATGGCCGAGGCCGTCCGCCAGGCCCGTGAGCGGATTCTGTCCGGCTCCGACATCGCCACGCCGCTTCGGGACAGCGGGGTTATCAGCCCGTCCATTGCTCATATGATTACCGTCGGCGAAAAAAGCGGAGAACTCGAACAGATGCTCCGGATGATCAGCCAGAACCTGGAGGCCGAGTCGGATGTAGTGATTGAACGGCTCAGCAAATTCGTCGAACCGATTATCATTCTCTTTATGGCCGGCCTGATCGGCCTGATTGCCTATGCGACAATGGTTCCGATTATTAAATTTTCCGTTACACAATTTTAAGTCCAGTCAAACGGAGGATGCTATGAAACACACAAATAGACGGACAAAAGGATTTACGCTGGTGGAAATTATGGCCGTGGTGCTAATTCTGGCACTGCTGATGGGCATCGCCGCCAAGAACTTCATCGGAATGACGGACAAGGCGCGCGTAACAACCACCAAAGCCACTCTGAAAGAGCTGCATGCGGCGGTCAATATGTTCAAGCTGGACACCGGCCGCTACCCCACGGAAGAAGAGGGGCTGCGGGCCCTGATCGAGCAGCCCTCGGACGTCACCGGCTGGACCGGGTATCTGGAAACAACGGATATTCCCAAAGACGCCTGGAAAAACGACCTGGTGTATGTCCTGAATCCGGAAAGCGGAAAGCCCTTTGTCATCATCAGTTACGGGGCCGACGGCAAAGAGGGCGGCGAAGGATATGATGCGGACCTGTACAGCACCGATGTGGAATAAGCGCCTCGGATATGTGCTTCTGGAGGTGCTGATTGTGGTCGGGCTGCTGGCCTTCCTGCTGTCGCTGGGCGTTATCAGCTACAGCGCCCTGTGGGGCAGCCGACAATTTCAGCATCAGGCCCGGGAGCTGGTGAACCTGTTCCAGATGGCCCAGGAGGCCTCCGCTCAAAGCGACCGCCGCTACGCAGTGATTCTGGATTTTGTGGAACAAAAATATGTGCTCCGGCAGTTTGCCTCGCTGGATTTGCAGACCATTCCGGAGGATGAAGCTGTCATTCACACCGGCTACTTTACAGACCGTTTTCAGCTGGACTATGTCCTGTATGACGATTTGGAAGATACACGCGAAAAAGAAAATGTCACAGAAGCCCGATTTTATGCGGGCCGTTCCGGCTGGCAGTACGGCGGCAAGGTGGTTATCCGCGACGGAGACGGCAATCCCTGGAGCATTCTCATCTCGCGGATGGTTCAGCCGGTCCGCCTGGCGGAAGGCGATGTTCCCATCCTGCTGCCTGTAAAACCTGATGAAATGCGTTTTTAAACAATCTGTTCGTCCCAGCGGCTTTACGCTCGTCGAGATTGCCGCCTCGCTGGCAATTTTGGTCGGGCTTTTGGCCTCTGTGCTGGTGGTAATGAATCAGGCCGTCGGGGCTTCGATGGAAATTATCGAGCGCCGCAGGGCCTTTGAAACCGCCCGGGAAAAACTCGAATCCCTCCTGACTGCATCCGCCATCAGCGATCAGATGGAATCCGGCTACAGCGAACAATACCCGGAAATCCGCTGGGAATTGAGGGTGGAGCCCTTTTATGAACCCATCAGCAACCGAATGTGGGTACGGGCCGTCAGCAGCGCCTTTTACCGCGACCGCGACGATCGAGAACAAACTATCGAACTGGAACACTGGCTGACCGGTTTATCCGCCGAACAGGTCAAACAGATTTTGGCCCAGCAGGAACTGGAAGAGAAGATACTGGATGAACTCTATGGAGAAGAAGAAAAAGCTCTCGAGGAAATGACAAAAGTCTGTCTGGAGCAGGCCGGACTGGATGCGGCCGCCTATGAAAATCTTCTCCAGCGCCAGCGGCGGCAGAAGGTCGCCTATCTGATTGAAAACGGCCTCAGCAAAGAATATGACCAATTGGTGGAAACACTTGAGAATGACAAGTCCGCGTTTCTTCAGAAGCTGGGAGTAGACTTCGACCGGCTGAATGACTGCATCCGGTATCTGCAGGACAACCCTCAACTGCTGCCCAGCCGAGGCGGGAATCCCTCGGAAATTCCGGAGGAAACCTCCCCGGATTCGCCGGCCGAACCGTCTGATGAGCCCGAATCTCCGCAGAAACCCGAGGAAGAGACCGCATCCGAGCCCTCTCCTCCGGAAGAACCGGACTGTCCGTTTGACTGCAGCAAAATTGATCCGTCGCTAAAACCGCTTATCTGTCAGCTGACCGGCTGCTGCTGCAATTGAAAATGAAACGAATCGTACCAAAACATTCTGGTCCGACCAGCGGATTTTCGCTGGTGGAGATGCTGGTTGTAGTCGCCCTGGCGGCGATGATTCTCATCGGCGTCTTGGGGGTCTATCAGCGTCTGCGGGCGGATGCATCCGCCCTGACAGGCAAACTTGACGAAACCCGTCTGGCCGAGGAGGTCCTTCAGCGAATTGCCGAAGACATCGACCGCATTGCCGCCCCGGGCTTTGATGCCGCAGTACAGGTCCGCAACAAGATTGACAACGGCTTCGCCTCCGCCCAGCTGACGCTCGAATCGAAATTCTACAGCGGCCAGCCCCCTCAGCCGCGGATTTATGAGCGTGTTATTTGGCAGACGGCCTACGATATGGAGGAAGGAGGTCTGATTCTGTATCGAATGCATGGAGGGCTCAATGTGGAGGACAAGGTCCTCGATGAGAATAAAAGTCTGGAGGAACAGACTCTTTTCGTTCCGACCGTCTCCGGACTGACTTATTTCAAGGTGGAAGCCCTGGACAATGAACAGTCCGCTGCGGTTTGGTCAAAACCAGAGCTGCCGAAGGGGCTCCGGATAAGCGTGTCTTTCGCACCGATGGAAGAAGGGCCCGATGGGAAATGGTATGTGCCCGAAGAGAAAATCCTCCAGCGAACGGTTGCAATTGACCGGATTCGGGCGATTGCCTACCGGTTTCGTCCGAAAGTTATGGATGTAAACGATTTCCTGCCGCCGGAGGAATCTGCTTCAGAAGAACCAAATCAACTCGAACCGAAAATCCGGGAAGGATAGATGAGACGTTCACGCGGGCTTGTGCTGGTGGTGGTGCTGATGGTTCTGGTTGTGCTGACGGCCATGACCACGGCCCTGAGTCTGTACATTCAGCACGCCAAAAGACGTGTGAACTATATGATCGACTACCAGCGGGCACGCTATGCCTGCGATTCGGCCTTAAAATATGTCCTGTCCGTCATGCCGGAGCAGCAGTACCGCGTCACATCCCGCGAGGGGCTGCCGGATTTTTCCGATTTGTTCTGGCTGTCTCAGGAGGATTACGCCGCGTACCTTCAGGCCTGGCTGGATGTGGCAGACGAGGAGAAACTCCAGCAGGTTCTGGATTTGTCCGGCCTGACGGAAGAAGAATCCGAACCGCAGCAGACCGACTTGTCGCTGGCGGAAATCCTGTCCGCTTTCGTTCGACGAATGACAGACCCGAATGCTTCGGAAGAAACCCCTGCTGAAGAAGAGCCGAAACCGATTGACCCGCTCAAACTGGTCGTGCCTGGACCGTACGGGCCTCCCTGGCCTCTGGTGTCCAAACCAATCGAACTAACCTTTGGAGAGGCAAAGGTTACCGTTGAAATTGAAGATGAAAATGCCAAGATGCCGCTGGGCTGGGCCGTCTCTGCCAACAAAGCCGCCAAGGCGGCTCTGACTACGTTTTGTGAATGGATGTCGATGACACCGGAAGAAATCGAAGAGCTTCACAAACAGTGCGCCCTGATTCAGGAGCAGAAAACCTTTGTGATCGACCCGCAGCCGATTCTGATCAAATCTCGCACGGCTGCTGCAGCCCAGCAGGCCGCCGCACCCGCTCCGGGCAGCACCACCTTCCGAACAACTCGACGTCTGCCGGGCCAGCCGGCCCAACCGAATGCACAGCCGACGCAAAACCAGCCGGCTCAGAGCACAGATGTTCTGCGGCCGGCCATAGCGCACGCGGCGGATTTCGGCAAACTGTTTCACAGTTCCCTGCTGGACCTGGAAGACCTGACCCGCAGCCGGATTGACACGGGCCTTCGAAATGAAGCTCCTTTGCGGTATCTGGCGCTGTGGGGTTCCCAGGAGGTGAATATCAACACAGCCCCCCGCCAGGTGCTCGAAGCGGCCTTCATGATGGTTGCCGAGAAACCGGAAGAGCTGGCGAAGGCCGTTATTGAACAGCGCCAGAGCAAGCCGTTCAGCACCCTGCGGGAACTGGAAGAGCTCGTTCCGGAAGAAACTTCGAACCTGCGCTCCGCGGCGCCGTATCTGACAACCCAGAGCGTCTTTTTCCAGATTCGAATTGTCAGCCGCTGCGGGAACGCCCGCTGTGCCGCTGCCGCAACCGTATTCAAAGATCAGAAAAAAGTGGAACTGCTGGCCGTTCTTTACGGCCGATAAAGGGAGACCAGACGTGGAATCAAAGCTGGTAATAGGCATCGCCATAGGCCGACGGGAAGCAGAGGTAGTCGTCCTCGACATCAGCAAACCGGAGCCGCAGACAGTGGACTGCTTTCGTGTAAGTCCGGAGCCGGACGCCTCAGGGCCTCTATCGCCGGGGGCGGCTATCGCCCGGGCTGTACGGGCCAAGAATCTGCTCTACGAAGAGGCCGTTGTTTCTCTTCGGAGCGACTTTTTTGCCCAGTATCCTCTGCGCTCGGCTTTCACGGAACCGCGACAGATTGACCATACCATCAAGTATGACGCAGAAGAAGCCGCCGCCACAGATGCGGCCTCGCTGGCGGTGGCCTATGAAATCGTTCGTGTCCGCCCGGACGGAGCAGATGTAATGGTTTATGCAGCCGACCGTCAAACACTCACCGACCTGCTGCTGGACCTTCAGGGGGAGGGGCTGGACCCGGTCATGATGGAGCCGGAGGCCGTTTCACTGGCTCGAGCCCTGGAGCAGGTCTCGCCTTCGTTCCGGGAAACAGGCACTTTGTTTGTCTGGCTGTGCGGAGGGCAATGCCTCCTGCTGAAAAACGCCAACAAAGGACGGGCTGTTTATTTCCGACGGGTCCTTCTGGCGGGAAAAGATGACCTTACGGACCCGCTCGCCCGCCAAATTCAGTTAACCCTGGCCGGATGGACCTGCGGGGAGCCGGTCGAAACGGTTGTTCTGGCCGGAGAAACGGGGCCCATCCGCCTCGACGCTCTCTCGCAAAAACTGTCTCATCCCGTCAAGACAGAAACCCTTCACTGGCCCGCCGACCAGTCCGCCGAACCGTTTCTGACGGCGGCGGCGTGGGGGGCCGCACTGTCCAGCATCCATCGAGGACGGCGTGCGGACTTCCGCCGCGACTTTCTGCCGTATCAGGGACGCAGGAAGATGCTGCAGAAATCTCTCCGGACGCTGAGCATTTCCCTGACGGTTATTTTTGCGGCCGTCGGACTTTATTTTCAAATGAAATCCCTGCGGCTCCAGGCCTATATTGCCCGTCTGGATGAGAAGATAGTCGCCGAATACAAAGGATGCATGTACGGCCAGAAGCCGCCGTCCAACCAGCCGATTCTGACTCGCCTTCGAAATGTGCTCCGCCAGGTGCGTCAGCGCCAGGAGGGATTCGGCGGCGGCGATGAAGGGTCTGTGCCGGCCCGCCTGACTTTTCTGATGGAGGCCCTGAACAAAACGCCGTCTTCCGTCGATATGCAGATTCAGCAGATATCCATTACAGAACGAACGATTCGCCTGATCGGCGACACAGACGGCAGACGAAGCACACTGCAGCTCCTTGATGAGTTCAAAAAACACCCGAAACTGGATGTGGAAAGCAACCAGATTTCTCCGGCGCCGCCGCGGGATAAATTCGAAATTGTTCTTCAGACCAAGAAGGAAGGAGGTGCCTGATGCGAAAGGATTTCTGGAAACAGCCGGATTTCTTCTTTATTCTGCTGCCGGTTCTGGCGGCACTGTGGGCCCTTCTCAGCGGTCTGATTTTTTACCCGCGCCATATCAAGGCCTGGAGCGACAAAAAAGCCCAGTACGCAGAGGCCGCTGTTCTAATCGAGCAGATTCTTCAGTTGGAGCCGGCCAGAGTCCACTACCAGGAACAGGGCGGACAGAGCGAAGAGTTCGACTATACAACAGAGGTCGACCGCTTCACAAAAGAATTCGGAATCAGCTCCGGCAGTTATACTCTGAATGTTCGCCAGGCCCTCAAGCAGAAAGGCAAAACACGCAAAAGTGCCGACTTGTCGTTTAAGTCCATAAAAATCGAAACGGCGGCGGGGTTCCTTTCCGCTATGCTGGCACGCTGGCCGGATTTGCAGTGCGAGCAGATCGCTTTGGATAAAGCCGGAACCGCCAAAAACGAATGGAATGTAAAACTGCGGCTGGTGTATATCTACTAACGTCCCAGCGTAATCTGCAGGCAAAGATCGCTGAGTTCCTCCGCTTGCTTTTGGAGCTCATCCGGCTGAATGCTCCCGCCTGCCAGAGATTTTTGAAGACGTGCGGCTTTCTCCGCCAGCACAGGCCGATGGAATCGACGGCCCAGCTCCACAAGACGTCCTGTATGCTCGGCAAGCGTTTCATAGTCGCTTCGAGCATAACATTCCCGAACCTGTTCCATCAGAGACGGCAGCACTTCATACAGGTCTTCCGGACTTTCTGACTCCGGAGAGGAGGTTTCCCCGGAAACCGATGCCGCTGCTTGGACGGACAAAAAAGAGCGGAGAGTTTCATACAGCTGACTTCGGGAAACCGGCTCGACCAAAACAGCATTGCTGCCGGCGATTTTAAATTGCTCCGCCGTCTTTCGAGATGCATCGGATGTAATCACTACAATCGGAAGCTGTTCATCAAAATTGCGCAGCTTGGCCGCCGCCTTGCGGGCCTCCTGAACCTTCTGGAGGGCTATCAGCACCAGATTGCAGGGGTTCTGCTTAAGCTCTGCAAGGGCCTCACGCAGGGTCTGAACCACACAAACGTCCAGACCAGCCCGACGCAGGAGCAGGGAGGCGTGAATCGGATTGGGAGGATCGCTGTCCAGCAGAAGAATCCGGCCGATACAGCCGATATGGCGGTCATCCTCCTGCGGTACCGGAGCGGGGACTGAAGGATCAGCTGCTGTGTTCTGCATCGGCTCCACAAAACAAGGCAGAATCAAGGAAAAAGTGCTGCCTTTTCCGGGCTGGCTGGCCAGCTCTATATGCCCGCCCAGCAGTCCCATCAGCCGGCGCGTGATGGCCAGCCCCAGACCCGTCCCCCCGTATTTGCGGCAGATGGAAGAATCCGCCTGCGTAAAGGATTCAAAAATCAGGGCTTGTTTTTCCGGTTCGATTCCGATGCCGGTATCCTGCACGTCAAAACGTATCCGCTTTTGTCCGGCGGCTGTCTCCGGATAGACACGCACCAAAACACGCCCTTTCTCCGTGAACTTGACGGCATTGCCTACCAGATTCAGCAGGCACTGGCGCAGCCGCATCGGGTCTGTATAAACAACACCGGGCACTTCCGGGGAACATTCCACCTGAAATTCGAGACCTTTGGAACGGGCCGTATGTTCCATCAGTTCGGCCACTTCCCGTACAACATCCGCACAGGAGCAGGGAACCATTTCGATATGCAGTCTGCCGGCCTCAATTTTTGAAAAATCAAGGATTTCATTTATCAGGGTCAGCAGATTCGACGCAGACCGCTGGATTGTCTGGACGTACTGACGCTGCTCCTCGGAAAGGTTTTCTTCCTGAAGAATCTCTGCAAATCCGAGGATGGCATTCATCGGCGTCCGCAATTCATGGCTCATATGTGCCAGAAATTCGCTTTTGGCCCGATTGGCCGCTGCGGCTTCCTCCGCCAAAATGCGGGCCCTCTCGGCCGCGGCGCGCAGCTGACGGTTGGCCTGCTCAATGCGGCGGTTGGCCAGATGCAGCTCATCTTCAGCGGCCTTCTGCTCTGTGATGTCCTGAGCAAACACAATAACGCCGGCTACCTCTCCGTTTTCATCCCAGTAAGGGATACGGTCCGCCAGAACCCAGCGAACCCGATTGTCGGCGGTCACATACTTCCGCAGCTGCTTATAAAGGGGCTGACCGCTCACAATCACCTGCATATCCTTTTCGAGGGCCTTTTGGGCTCCATCCGGAAACAACTCATAATAGTTCTTTCCGACCAACTCTTCCACGGAGAGCCCTACAGATTCGGCGGCACAGCGATTGGCCCGCAGGATTGTTCCCTGGCGGTCACGGTACCAAATCATCGCCGGCACCGAGTCAAAAATCGTATGGAAATCCTTCTCCAGCCGCTCAAGTCTGGCCTGAAGTTGTTTTTGCTCTTCCAGAGACTGAATCCATTTCTGATGCGTTTCCCGAAGCAGTTCTTCCAGGGGCATTGTCCCGCCTGCCGGCTGTGTATTGCTCTGTGAAGGGCGTTTTTGCTGAGCTCGGTCTGTACTGAACATTTCAGACTGTCCCTTTCCGGAGGCCGACATTTTTTCGCGAACAAGACAAATAGAAGGGCTTCTTTCGGCAGGACACCCTGTCCTGCTGCATCCCGAGAGATACTTTGTCCGCAATCGGCCTTGCCGTTCGGGGTATCGGTCAAAAAGAGGATAGACTTAACATGCGAACAGGAAAAACCCCAGTGCGTCCGATAAAAAGACAGGTGCTTCTGCTTTCCGCCTGTTCTGTTAAGGATTATGAGGGGTTAAACCCTCCTGGACAGCATATTTTGTGAGCCCGGCAATGGTGCGGATGTTCAGTTTCTGCATAATATGCTCTCGGTGTGAATCGACGGTTTTGGGGCTCAAGTTCAGAATCTGGGCAATCTGTTTCGTCGTGTGTCCCTCTGCAACCAGCTGCAGAATCTCTCGTTCCCGTGAAGTCAGGACCTCCCGGGTCTTCCAGTCCGGATTCGTGAGCATGTTTACATAATCCGTAAACACCACCGAGGCAATCTTGGCACACAGGTAGGTCTTGCCCTGCATGATCGTATCGAGGCCGGTCAGAAGTTCCGAAAAAGCAGATTCCTTGAGCATATATCCGCTGGCACCGGCTCGAATCATCTTGGCAACCATAGACGCATCTGAATGGGTGGACAGCGCAAGAATCTTAAGATTCGGGTTGTCCGCGAGCATTTGCTGGGTTGCATCAATCCCATTCAGATTGGGCATCCCAATGTCCATAATGACCACATCGGGCCGCAGATTCTTAACCAATTCCACCGCCGTCCTGCCGTCCCCCGCCTGGCCGACCACCTCGATATCCGGACGCCTCTGCAGAAGGACACACATACCCTCCCTGACAATCTGATGATCATCCACCAACACGACTCGCATACGTTTCTCCCTGCCAAAAGAGCCCTTCACCACTCCTGTCTGTCACCGATTCAACGTCACCAAGAACGGCTCTGTGAAAGAATAATCCTCTCTTTTCCCTGATACAACTATTTCATTTTTTGAAGAAAAACACCGGAGCTTCCGCTGCCCTGTCAAAAGAAGCGCTGTGCCTGCTGCCAATCGGGGCGACAGGACTTGAACCTGCGACCTCTTGACCCCCAGTCAAGCGCGCTAGCCAAACTGCGCCACGCCCCGAAAAAACCTGCTTTCCTGTATAGAATCGTACCATTTTGAAGATTTTAAGACAAGAAATTTGTGCTTTCTGCGCAAAATTTACCGTCCCTGCCGGTTTCAGGGTGCTTCGGGAGGAAGGGCATAAAAAGCAAGAGCAGCTGAATTAATACAGTACCGCAGGCCTGTAGGCGGGGGGCCGTCCTGAAAAACATGGCCGAGATGGCCTCCGCACCGGCTGCACAGGATTTCCGTTCGAACCATCCCAAAACTCCTGTCAAGGCGGCGAATCACGGCCCCTCTTTTCTCCACATCATAAAAGGCAGGCCAGCCGCAGTGAGAGGGGTACTTTGTCTCTGATGAAAACAATACCTGACCGCATCCGGCACACGTATATACCCCTCTCTCGAAATGATTGTTGTAAAGTCCTGTATATGGCGGCTCTGTCCCTTTTTCTCTCAATATATTGTATTGTTGCGGCGTGAGGAGCTTTCTCCACTCAGAATCAGACCGGACTATTGTCCCTTCGAAGGCCTCTTTCTTCTCTTTATTTTGGTCTTTGTCGCTCATTTTTATCTGATAATAAGTATGTTTTGAACAGATATTTCTAACCCAATCATTTGAAGGGAAAAAACATAGCAAAAAAACTATATGCGCACACCAATACATCGAGCTCCTTTTGAGGATGCCTCATTTTTCACGGTGAAAAGAAAGTCGGCAAACCCGTTTCTGAAAGCAGGTCGTTAGGGTGCGGCGGCAGGTTTTGCGGTTTCTTGGGAAGGAGCCGGCTTGGCAGAAGGTTGCGGAACTTGTATAACAACACCCATTTTGCCCAGCTGCTCAGCCACATCGGGCTGATAGGGGTCAATCTGGATGCTTTTTCGCAGATATTCTTCGGCCTTGACCAAATCTTTCTTGTTCAGATAGAAAAGCCCAATCTGCTTATGAAGAAGGGCTGAATTGGGAGAGCGATCGAGGGCTTTTTGATAGCAAGTGAGGGCATAATCGTCCAGCCCTTCGGCTTGGAAGGCACGCCCCAGCAAAGTAAGGGACTCCGCCGACCCTCCGGCTTGGTCAATAAAGAGTTCCGCGGCGACCGTCATCCGGTCGGACTGACGCAAGTCTTTATAAACTCGAACTTTAGCGGCTTGAGCGGCGTAGTGTACCGGGTCAAACTGAAGCGCTAAGGTAAACTCCCAAGCCGCCCTGTCTAAAAGTCCTTCCCTCTGATAAATCTTTCCAAGCTGATAGTGGGCCTGCGGGTCATCAAATTTTCGGTCAATCCGATTCTGAAGCTGTATTTTTTCTGAATCAATCACATCCGGATTGACGCGGTCGGATGGTTTTTTCCCATTTTGACAGCCGGACAAAATCCCTACAACGGCCACGGCCCATATTACTATCGTTTTTTTCATCTCGGTGCCTCCCTTGCGCAAGTTTCGGCAATCCTTTATGTCAAATATCACGGCAAATTATTCTCGACAAGACCGACGGGGTTTGCAAGCAAAAACTTCTTCTTTCCACTCCCGTCCTTTCTAAATATCAAGATTTTGAACCTCGAGCGCGTGCTCCTGAATAAACTTTCTTCTTTTTTCCACATCATCACCCATCAGAATGCTGAACAGACGGTCCGCTTCTCCGGCATCATCCATATCCACCTTCAGAAGGGTGCGGCGCTTGGGGTCCATCGTGGTTTCCCACAATTGTTCCGAATTCATTTCGCCGAGACCTTTAAAGCGCTTGATTTCAATATCCTCAGAGCCAATCTTGCGGATAACCGCAGGAAGCTGTTCCAGGGAAGGTACGGGGTATGTTTTCTCGCCGGCCGACACTTCGAATTTGCCGCCGGATTCCTCCAGCTCCTCCGAACGGGACGGCCGCTGGAGAAAATCCGTCATATCCATTTGAAAGTCCTTCTGAAGACGCTCATGAATTTCGTTCAGACGGACAACCTCGTGAAGCACCTCAGCAAGCAGTGTTCCGGGGGATTCCTCCTGTGCCGCCTGACCTCCGTGTGCCGTCAGTTCCTCCTGACGCTTCTCAAAATCGTCTTTGGTATAGAAGAACTCACTTTGTCCCTGCGCCCGAATGTGATAAATCGGAAGGCGCGTTCCGTCAAAATAATTCTCAATAAACTCACGGAAAACGATGCCCCTTCGCTCCAGAACCGCAATGCTCCGTTCCGCATCATTGAGTATCTTAACCAGAAGAGCCAGCTTGGCCTTCTCCACAACCTGAGTCGTCTTATCGGAATGACGAACAAGAAGGCGAGCTCCCTCCAGACCGCGGTTCTCCACAAATTTTCTCATTTGTGCTTCGCTGAGAAGATATTGGCTTTCTTTTTTCCCTTTTTGCTGAATTTCATAGAGCGGCGGCTGGGCAATATAAATCTTTCCGGCCTCAATCAGCTGCGGCATCTGTCGGAAAAAGAAGGTCAGCAAAAGTGTGCGGATATGGGCCCCATCCACGTCCGCATCCGTCATCAGGATGATTTTGCCGTAGCGGCATTTGGTAATGTCGAATTCATCGGCCCCGATGCCCGTACCGAGGGCGCTGATAATCGTGCGGATTTCCTCGTGACCGAGCATTTTTTCCAGACGGGCTTTTTCTACATTGATAATCTTTCCCTTCAGCGGCAGGATTGCCTGGTGTTCGCGGTCGCGTCCGGCTTTGGCGGAGCCGCCCGCTGAATCACCCTCAACAATAAAAATCTCTGTGTTGTCTGTCTGCCGGCTGGAACAGTCCCACAATTTGCCGGGAAGGTCCGCCCCGCTGAGGGCCCCCTTTCTCCGCGTCAGTTCTCTTGCCTTGCGGGCGGCTTCGCGGGCCGCTGCGGCCTGTATGGCCTTGGTAAGGATGGCCTTTGCGGCCGACGGATTCTCTTCGAGGTAAATCGAGAGTTTCTCGTTCACGACGCTCTGGACAAAACCGTCCACTTCCGGGTTAGAAAGCCGAACCTTCGTCTGGGCCTCAAAATGAGGATCACGCAGCTTAACACTGATTACGGCTGTCAGGCCCTCCCGCAAATCTTCGCCGGTCGGAGTGATATTTTTAATCATATTGGCGCTGCGGGCATAGGCGTTCATTGTCCTTGTCAGCGCCGTGCGAAAACCGGACAGATGGGTTCCCCCGTCGATATTCCGTATGTTGTTGGCAAAGGCCAAAACATTCTCAACGTAGCTGTCGTTGTACTGGAAGGCAATTTCACATTCCATTCCGGTTTCGGCATCTGTTTTGGAAAAATAGATTGTATCACAGATGGGCGTCTTTCCTTCGTCCAGATACTTTACAAAGGCGCGGATGCCGTCCGTGTAATGAAAGACCTCTTTTTTGTTGATTCGGTCATCCTGAAAAGTAATATGAACACCCGCATTCAAATAGGCCAGCTCACGAACACGCTTCAGCAGCGTCTCATGTTTGAATTCTGTATCAGGAAAGATTTCGGAGTCCGGCATAAAAGTTATGCGGGTTCCTCTTTTATTGGCTGGGGCTGGTCCGACCTCGCGAACCGGTCCTTTTGGAACCCCTCGTTCGCATTCAAACTGGTAGTGTCTGCCGTTGCGCCAGACGTCGGCCTGAAGCCATTCGCTCAGGGCGTTGACAACGCTTACTCCGACTCCGTGGAGGCCTCCTGAAACGCGATAGGCCTTGTTGTCAAATTTTCCGCCGGCGTGAAGGGTAGTCAGCACCACCTGAAGGGCACTAACGCCCGCTTCCGGATGGATTTCCGTAGGAATGCCGCCGCCGTTGTCTTCTACCGAGCAGCTGCCGTCCATGTGGATATGGACGACGATCTGATCACAGCGGCCGGCAAGGGCCTCATCGATCGCATTGTCAAGAACCTCGTAGACAAGGTGATGAAGACCGCTTTCTTGGCGGTTCCCGATATACATGTCCGGGCGCTTGCGGACGGCCGTAAGTCCCTCTAAAATTTTAATGCTGCTGGCGTCGTATGTATTGGTGCTCATAGTAATGTAGTTTCTTCTGCTGGCAGAGAAAGAGGAAGCAGGCGAATTTTTCGAATCCTTGCAGAGGGACAAAGCTGATGAAAACGGCGGACCATTTCATCCGACATTGTTTTCAGCTGATAAAAACAGGGGCCGGAGGCCGCTTTTATAGAAAGAATTCCGTTCCGGAGCCCATCCAGGCGGCAGTACGGCCGCAGACTTTCCGGAATAATCTTGTCCCACACATCGAGCAGCTGTCCGTTTTGTTCCAGCTCAGCGGAGCGCTCCTTCAAAAATCGCCCGACAAGATTGGCCAGCGGCTCCGGTCCGCTTTCTCTGGGAAAATCGGGCGAAGCCGTGAGGCCCTGTCTTTTATATTGATAGAGTTCTGCGGGATGTTTCATAAATTGACCGGCATAACAATATAGAGGAAATTGTTGCCGCTTTTTATCAACCCTGGCCGATCCGGTTCTCCCAGATGAAGCTCGAAAGTATCAGCGGAAAGGACGCGGATGGCATCCAGAAGAAACTGCGGATTAAAGCCGATTTCGATAGAGGGCCCGTCATACTCGACCGCCATTTCAATTTGGGCATCACCTGTTTCCGGAGCTCGGCTCGAGAAGAGCATTTTCCCTTTTTGCAGGGAAATTTTTATCCCTTTGCTGTCCTCGCTCGAGAGCAAGGCCGCTCTTTTGACGGCGCTGAGGGCGGATGCTGTATTGAGAACAACTTTCTTCTCGTAGTCTTTCGGAATGATATCCTCGTATTTGGGAAAATTGCCTTCCACCAGTGTCGAGCTGAGCGTCACGTTTGCGCACGAAGCGGAAATCCTGTTTTCGCTGAACGAAACAGCCACAACTGATTCCGTGTCAGAAGGCAAGCGCTCCAGAAGAGCCATCGTTTTAGACGGGACAATAATTTTACCATCGGGCGATTTTGCCGCTTTCTGCAGGGCAATAACGCTTCGGGCCAGGCGCCGCCCGTCTGTTGCCACCAGATTAAGCTTCTTCCCGGCAATTTCCCATAAGACACCGTTCAGAGCATAACGGGTGCTTTCCTTTGCCGCCGCGAAAAGAGTCTGCTGAATCGACTCCTTCAAAAGGGCCAAAGGCACCTCCAGGTCTGCCTTGCCCGGAAACTCCGGCACCGAAGGATACTGTCGGCTGTCATGTCCGTAGATAGTATATTTGCTGTCGCTGGCCGTGAGATGAAGGGTTGACTCCGCCTCTTCAAGAAGAATTGTCTCGTCTGCAGTTTCCCGCACAATTGCACTGACTTTCTCCGCAGGAACCACGGCCTCTCCCTCTTCCGCAATCTCCACCTGCCCGATCTGGCAGACAATTCCCACTTCCAGGTCGGTCGCCGACAAAAAGACCCTGCCTTTATCGGTACGGATTCGGACACACTGAAGAATCGGCTTGGGCGTGCTTCGAGGAATAACGGTTCCCGCCAGCGATAACGCTTCCTGAAAAGCCAGACGATTCAGATTCAGTTTCATCGTTTTCCCCTGCAAAAAACCCTTTTCTTATCTCTTGATACATTCCGTATAATGTACCCGAAAGGATGGGTTTTGCAACTGGATTTTGAACCGCTGAGGAATCATTTGTTTTAACCAAAAAAGAGAAGAATCTTTTCTATGTAAATAAGAGAATTCTTTTATTCTTCTTGTTATCATATAAGATGTTAAAAACTTACATGTTTAGACAAGAATATCCCCTAACCCCTTTTTTATAAACAAGTTATTAAAATAATTCACCCAAAGGATATTGTGGATAACCTGTAAAAAAATCTGTTTGAAGTGTAAGGGAATCTGTTGAGAAAGAAGGGATGATAAAATAGTGAATCTCTTTTCTTTGATGGCCTCACAATTCTCACATCTATTCTAACAAGTTGTTCACAGATCTCGGCGGCTTTTTTTGGATGTTCGCCAATCGTAAGCGCGATAAAGGAGGGCGAGTTCAGATTTTTTCTTATCCAGATTCTCCTGAAGTATTTTAAAAGAGTCTTTATTGCGGTACGTCTCCTCTTTCCCGTATTGAAGAGTAAGGCATTCGATTTCTTCTTCGAGGGAAAGGATTTTTTCTTCAATTGTTTCAATTGCCCAGGCATTGAATGGGCGAAGCTCGGGCGGAGTTGACAAAACGGTCGGCGCTGATTTTACAGATATTTCCTTTTTGCTCGTCTCTTTCTTTTCGGCAGCGGCTTTTTCGGGCTGGGAGGCAATGAGCTCTGTCCACTGAGTGAAAATCCCTTTTTCATCAGAGAGCTTCTGGTACCATGTGTGGGCAGATGGTATCGTTCGGCCGCTTTTGTCTCTGCCCAGAATCAGCATTTTTTCAAAGAGGGAATCAATGAAATAACGGTCGTGACTGACGGCCAGAACTGTTCCCTCGTAGAGGTCAAGGGCCTCCTCGAGAGCTTGACAGCTTTCAATGTCAAGGTGGTTGGTTGGTTCATCAAGGAGAAGAACATCCGGCTCCGCGAGGACCAGCTTTGCCAGCATAAGACGGCTTTTCTGGCCGCCGCTGAGGGTTTCAGTTTTCTGAAAAACCTGCTCTCCTCTGAAAAGGAAGGCCGCCAGCTTGCTGCGGAGGTTTTCCTGTAAAAGGTCGGGTCGAACGGAGGCGGCTTCTTCCAAGACAGTTTTTCCAATGGAAAGAGTTTGGGCGTGCTGGTCCAGGTAGCCGATTCGGAGATTGTCTCGGCGCCGAACGGTGCCGGTGTCGGAATTGTCGAGGCCCAGAAGAATTTTCAGAAGGGTTGTTTTGCCGGAGCCGTTGGGACCTATGACGACAATTCTGTCCCCTCGCTCCAATTCTATATTTAAGTCCTGGAACAGAATATTTGTACCATATCGTTTTGATAAAGAAATTCCCGAGATCAGTTTTTCGCCTTGCCCGGAGGATGTTCCAAATCGAAAAAAGATTCTTTTTTCTTTTGGGAGAGATTTCAAAAAATCGGGGTTGTTATGGAGGAGGCGGCGCAGGCGGGTTTTGCGTCCCCGTGCGGTACGGCGCATCCCCTCCTGGTCTTTGTTGCGGGCAATGAAATCAAGGGTTTTGGCAATAAACTCTTTCCGACGGCGGAGAATGCGCTCTTCGGAAAGCCGTCTTAGTTTTTTCTGTTCCAGAAAAGAGGTATAGTTTCCTTTATAAAAGACGGCTTTCCCATCCTCTATTTCAACGATATGGTCTGTCAGCTGGTTAAGAAAATAGCGGTCGTGGCTGATTAAAAGGATGGTCCCTTTATAGTTTTTCAGGAACACCTCCAGCCATTCTATTCCCTGAAGGTCGAGATGATTTGTCGGCTCATCGAGCAGAAGAGCGTCTGACGGCTGAACAAGGGTGCGGGCCAGCATCAGCCGAGAGAGCTGCCCGCCGCTAAGGGTTGAAACAGGGCGAAAATGGGTGTCTTCACTCAGCCCCAGTCCGCACAGTACGCTCGTAATGGATGAGTCTGTATTCCATCCCCTCTTTTGGTCTAAGAGGCGGTGAATGTGTTCATATTTTGATAACCCTTGTCTTAAAACATCCTGCTTGTCTGTTTCAAGTCCACAGACAACCTCTTCAATTTGGCGCGTCAGAGAGCGAATTTCCTCAAGACCTTCGGCAGCCGTGTCAAAAACGGTTTGATCTTTCCTTTCTGTGGCAAAAAGAGTTTCTTGGGGCAGATAGGCAATTTTTAGGCCTTTCTGGATATAAACAGTCCCCTTATCAGGGGTCTCGGCGCCGATGATTAATTTGAGAAGTGTTGTTTTGCCGCAACCATTCGGGCCGACAAGACCAACACGCTGCCCCTTGTGAAAGGAGACACTTAATCCGTGAAAGACGGATAACGTGCTGAATGATTTTTCAATATCTTGAAGCGAAATAATAGACATTCCAGACCCTGAAATTTCTTGTTTCCGTTAAAATTCGTGCCATACTATAAAGAAAAGAAGAACAAAAAGAAAGCATTGCTGTTTTTCAATTGACAGCATTCCAACATAGAATTACTATCCGGTGGAAGCAGGAAAGATGTTAAATGTTCATGTTAGCAGCACTGGGGCCAGAAATGGAACGGATCAAGCGACTTTACAAATTGGCGGTTTTTGGATTAGTTTTATTCGGAATTGGGCTTCTGGCCGGCTGTTCCGGCGCGCCGGGAGTTACTGTTAAAGAGGTGGACCAGAGACATTACCGGGCCATTCATTCAAATTGGCTGATGTTCCAGGATGATATCGATTCCATACTTCTTTTGGACAGCCCAAGCCGGCTGACGCCGCTTTATACCCGCTGAAGGGCCCAAGTATAAAACAAAAGGTTTTTTTCTTAGAAACAAGAGTTGTTTGCAGGCGTTACTGGCGGGAGAAACGAGACGGCCCCTTAACAGGAACGGCAAGTCTTGCAGGTGATTGTAGAGCACATCTTAAGAATTTCCCCCTATGAACGACTGGTCATCGTTGCCGAGTTAATCATTATTGGGCTGGTCGTCTATGCGGTTCTGAATTTTCTGGAGGGTACTCGCGGAGAACGTCTCTTTCGGGGGATGGTGCTGGTGCTGTTTACCGGTTCGCTTGTGCTGAATCTCGGCGTAAAAACCTTCGGCATGGACCGGATAGCATTTCTCTATAACGGCTTTTTGCTGGCTGTTTTAATTGTGGCGGTGATTGCCTTTCAGCCGGAAATTCGAAGAGCCCTGATTCGAATTGGGCAAACCTCTCTTTTTACAACCGGCTCCAGCCGGCACATCAGCCGAGGCATCGACGAGATTGTTTCGGCTGTTTCTCAGATGGCGTCTACTCGAACTGGGGCGATTCTGGTAATCGAACGCCATGTCGGCCTTGGCGAATTCATAGAAACCGGTGTACGCCTGGATGCACGAATCTCTTCGGAATTAATCAAGACCATTTTCTATCCGGGAACTCCGCTGCATGATATGGCTTTGATTATTCGCGGGGATCGTCTGCTGGCAGCACGAGTTCAGCTGCCTTTGTCGGAGGGAGAAAGCACGACCGGTTCTCTCGGTTCGAGGCACCGTGCAGCGCTGGGGCTGGCCAGCGGTTCTGATGCACTGGTTATCGTGGTCAGTGAAGAAAGCGGGATTATTTCGGTTGCCCTCGATGGCAAATTGGAGCGGAATGTGACCGAATCTCAGCTGCGCAGATATCTCAAAGAGGCGATGGAGGAGCGGGGGCCTGAATCCCTTCAGGAAACAGGTGCAAATTGACCGAACAATAAAGGGTTTTCAGCGGTGGCAGCGAAGATAAAGAAACTGCTTGTGGTTGCTTTCCTGTCGGCGACGATATGGATCTGGGCCTTTATGTCCCTCGAAAAGGAAACCACGCTTTTGGGGACGGTTGAATTATCGCCGACGGCCGATCCGGATTACTTTGTGACATTTGCCGGAGGCCAGAGCCGCGCTACGGTAAAGATTACCTTTCGGGGTTCACCTGCAAAGATTGCAGAGCTGGAGAGAAGACATCGTGCGCCGGATGCAGACCCATTCCGGGAACGGCTGGATTTCTATTATGATCCAAAGGAGCTTGGGCATGACAAAGAAGGCACCTATCAGCTGTCGCTGGAGGAGTTGATACGAAAAGGGGTTCGTGTTCGGGCGCTGGCCCTGGCCGTAATGAGCTGTGAACCGGCTTCTCTGGAAGTACAGGTGCAGCGTTTGGTTCTGCGGGAAGTTCCGGCGGAGGTTCGGGATGAGGCGGGACAGGTTTTGACGCCGGAAAGCATAGAACCCGCACGCGTTGCTATGTATGTCAGGGAGGGGACGGATGCGACTGCTCGGGTTGTGCTGTCCGCCAATCAAATCGAGGATGCCCGACTGCGTCCTGTTCGCGAAAGGCCCTTTATCAATCTGGGGCCTGGAGAGAAAAAGCAGTATGCTTCTCAGACGGTTCTGATTCGCATGCCTTCCACGCTGCCGCTGGAAGCCCAGGTTTTTCAGACCAATCCCGGCCGAATCGGCTTTGTGATGCCGGCGGAGCTTGTCGGGGCTTACAAGGTAGAGGTGCTCGACGACTTGACGACAATTCACTTCCGATCGACGCCGGAGGCAAAGACTCAGTATCAGCAGCAGCCGTATCATCTCCTGATTCAGGTGCTCAGCGGCGATCAGCAAATGGAGCAGACTCCGCCGCGTCCGGTGATTTACAATTTCCCGCAGGACCTGGTTCGGCGGGGGATGATTCAGGCCCCGGATCCTCCGGCGATGGTTCGGATTCGTCTGATTCCCGTTACTCCTTCTCCTGCTCCTGCAACGGCGCCGTAGAGCCCTTCAGGAACAATACAAGAGTTTCGATTGTCATCCAGCAGGCCAGGAGAAAAACTGCTCCGCCCAAGCCGCACAAGAGCCAATTCTGCTGGCGAAAATAACTGATTTCATTGAGAATCATTGCCCAGCCGGTCAGCGTCAGCATAATCAGACAAGGCACAGCGGCAATAAGGAATTTCCATCCGCCTTTCCGTTTGAGATACATTGTGACGACAAGCAGGGCTAATGCGGCCATTAGCTGATTGACGGTTCCGAACAGCGGCCACAGTCGAAGAGCCCCTTTGGCGTCCGCGCCGAAGGAAATTCTGCCGCCGGATGTGTTAATGAAGGCTACTGCTGCGGCGGTCAAAACGGCCAGCGTAGTGGCAGTCCATCGGTTGGCCAGACGAGGGAGTTTAAAATCTGCTGCCAGTTCGCCGATGACGTACCGCTGAATGCGAACAGCGGTATCCATCGTCGTGCCGGCGAACGAGGATACAAAAACCCCCATGATGGCCGCCCCGAGCACAGCAGGGATTCCGAGAGCCGCCAGCATGTTTGAGGCCCCGATAACAACAGGCTGGAGGTTGTTTCCCAATCCGCGGCCTTCCATCCAGCCGGTGTAGAATTGGTCCCACGCAGCCCGCCCGGCCAACCCGCCGGTGCCGATTCCGAGGCCGGCGGCGATACAGATAATGACCAGAACCGCCAGCATACCCTCCACGAGCATCGAACCGTAGCCGATGAACTGGGCGTCAGTCTCGCGGGAAATTTGTTTGGGACTTGTTCCGCTGGCAACCAGCGAGTGAAAGCCGCTGATGGCGCCGCAGGCAATTGTTACAAACATCATCGGCAGCAGCGGCGGCACATCCGCAAAACGAGGAAGATAAGCCGGGGCTGAGAGATGAAAATTGTCGTATCGAAGCGCCGCCGCCGGTACGGATAGACCCAGCAGCATCATAATCAAAAACAGCTGCCAGGCATTGATGTAATCGCGCGGCTGAAGCAGGGTTGTGACCGGCAGGGTGGACGCAAACCAGCAGTAAATCAGAAGGATAATAGTCCAGGTTCCAGTGGAAGGGATTGGCCAGGCATCCAGAAAGGCAAAAACTCCGTGGCCGAAGCGGCTTTTCCAGAAACCCTCCAGCCACGCTCCGAGGGCCACGGTGACATACATCGCTGTCACAGCCAGAAAAGTTGAAAAAGTCAAGGGGGCATTTCGTTTATAAATTGCCCAGCCGAGAAGCACGGCAATCGGAATCTGCAGCCAAATGGCGAGAATGCATTCCGGGTACAATTTAAATACGGTGGCGATGACCACACCGAAAATGGCGATGATAATCAGCAGGGCCAGAAAAACAATCAAAAAGAAAATCAGGCGTACACGAGGATTGATATAACGGGCGGCGATTTCCGAGATGCTTTTGCCTTCGTTTCGCAGAGAAATCACCAGCGTTCCAAAGTCGTGAACGGCGCCCATGAGGATGCAGCCGAGGGTTACCCAGAGGAGGGCCGGCAGCCACCCCCAGATGATGCCGATGGCGGGCCCGACAATCGGCCCGGTTCCGGCGATGGAGGTAAAGTGGTGTCCGAAAATGACTTCTTTGCGGGAGGGCACATAGTCCACTCCATCCTGAAACTCCCGGCTGGGCACAGGGGCATCCGGGTTGAGCCGAAAGATTTTTCGGGCCAGAAAACGTCCGTAGGTATGGTAGGCAATTACATACCCGGCTCCGCAGAGGAGCATGAGCAGAAGGGCATCCATGACTTTGACTCCTGAAAGGGTTTGTTCCCCTTGTCTTTTTAATTGCTATTCTACTTCTTGTCCGCAGACTTTTTCAAGAAAGGATTTTCCCTGCTGGTACAACTGAAGACGGGTTTCTATTTCTGAAAGAAGGGTAGTATTTTTGTTCTGATAAGCCAGATTCCAAGCTTCTTGCGCTGTCGTCGCTGCTTGCGGAAAATCCCCAACGGCCGCATAAGCGGCGGCCAGAATATCCAGGCGGCGGGCCGTGGGCCCAAACAGTCGAACCAGATGCCGGCTGAGCGACAGCGCCTCCTGCGGACGCCGCACAGCGTCTTCTTCACAGACCGCCAGTACCCAGGCCAGATTTTCTTCTGCAGGCGAAAAATACGGATTTTGCTCCAGAGACTGACGCCAGGCATTGACGGCCTCCGCCGTTCGTCCCTGAAGGCAGCGGACCTCTCCCAGAGCGTTCAGCAGACGGGCGTTTCGGGGGCTGTCCTGAAGGGCTTCCAGGAGGGTTTTCTCCGCCGCCTCAATCTGTCTGCTCCGCAAATAGACTTCTGCGATATATCCGAGAATTTCCGAGTGGTTTTTCGGGCGAATCGCCAGCGCTTTCTGCAGATAAAAAAGAGCTTTTTCATAGTTGTTTTTCTTCAGATGGAAAGACCCAAGATTCACGGCACACTGAAACAGGTTCGGATACCGTTCCAGAACGGATTCCGACATTTCAATGGCTCGGTCCAGCTGGCCAGTTTGGGCCAGCCGATAAGCCAGATTGACTTCCAGGGTCGGATTGTCCCCGGTGACTTGAATCGAGTGTTCAAAAAGGGTGACAGTGTCCTTCCAGCGGTAGGTCTGAATCCATGTGCCGAACAGAAGGGCCGCAAATCCTGCGGCGCAAAGGACGCCGGCAGAGACAATTCGGCCGGGACGTGCTCGTGTCCACTCACGGACCGCCCAGAAAAGGGCGATTCCGGCTCCGATGGAGGGCAGATACGTGTAGCGGTCCGCCATGGCCTGTCGTCCGATTTGGACAAGGCCGATGACGGGAAGCAGAACTATCAGGTACCAGAACCAGCCGACGAAAAGCCAGGGCCGCCGGCGGGACTGAAGCCCAAAAAAGACGCTGATGCCCAGTAATGCCCCCAGAGAGAATCCCAGCCGAATCAGACTGAAATCCGGCCGGAGGGGATATAGAACAGAGAGATTTGTTGGATAGAAGATTTTTGAAAGGTAGCGGAAATACGACACGGCGGCATTTTCGAGCCGGTACCGAAGCGGATAAACGGTCCAGTCCGTCTGCGCACCGCCCTGTTTTTGAGCGAAATAGAGGACAAAACAGAATCCGATGCAGAGAAGAAAAAACGGAATTTTTTCCAGCAGAAGGGGTTTCAAGTCCTTAATGGTTTTCATTCTTTCCAAAGGCCAGACATCCAGAAGCAGAAAGACCAGGGGCCATGTGACGAGCATCCCTTTGGCCAAAAGGCCGAGCGAAAGAAGCAGGAAGGTCAGACCGTATGAAGAAAAAGTTTTCTTTTTTGTGAAGGCACAATAGGCCGCAAGTGTCAGAACCCCGAAGAACCCGCATAAAACGTCTTTCCGTTCCGCCGCCCAGGCAACCGATTCCGCACGAAGAGGATGAATAGAAAAGAAAAGGGCGGCTGCAAAGGCGCACCAGAGTGAGCCGGTGGCCCGCCGGAGCCATTCGAACAGGGCTATAGCCGTCAGCAGATGCAGCAGAAGACTGGTCAGGTGATGGCCGGCCGGATGCAGCCCAAACAGTTCCACATCCGCCATATGGCTCAAAAGGGTCAGAGGATGCCAGTTGCCCAGAAAAACCGTTGTAAAGGCCCAGCGAATCGATTCGAGGGTCAGTCCCATTCGAACGTACGGATTGTCCACGATGTATTCGGTATCGTCGAAATCGATAAAGTCGTTCTGAAGGATGTTGCTGAAAGCCGACCAGGTAAGAATTATTAGTAGACATACAGCAACAAAATTACGAGAACAAGAGGAGAAATAATTCTTTTTTGTGGACTGAACCATAATTGTTGTTCAAGACCGATCCGCTTTTCTTGTCTCTTTCGGGCGCAGAAGAAGCCGGATGGGCACTTCCTCGATGCCGAGCAGTTCGCCGAAGCGGTGGACCAGATAACGCTGATAGGCCGGGTCAAACAGGTTGATGCGGTTGACAAACAGCAGCAGCGTGACCGGCCGGGTCGCCACCTGCGTCGCATAATAAATCTTCGGAATAATCCCGCGGCTGTGTCCGCCCGCCTTTTCCTCTTCGATCAGCCGAACGGCCTTGTTCAGCCTGGCCGTCGGCACCTCCAGCGAGGCCTGCTTGAACAGCTCCATCGCCAAATCCAGCACACTCTGCACATTTTTTCCCTCCAGGGCCGTCGTAAAGGCAATCGGAGCCCGGCGAAGACCGGCCATCGCTTTTTCCAGATAGTCGGCATAATCCTGCGACCCGGCCCGGTCTTTGGCCAAATCCCATTTGTTGATCACGAGGATGCAGGGCTTGTATTCCTCCTGAATCAGATGGGCCAGTTTTTTATCCACTTCCGAGACCGGCTCCGTGGCATCCATCACCAGCAGAACCACATCCGCCCGCCGAATGCTCTTGATGACGCGCGTGTAGCCGTAAAACTCAATATCGTTCTGCATCCGGCTCTTCTTGCGGACGCCGGCCGTATCGATGATGATAAAGCACTTGCCGTCCTTTTCGAAGCGGACATCCACGGCATCGCGGGTTGTCCCCGGGATTTCGCTGGTAATCACCCGCGGCTGCCCCACAACGGCATTCAGGAAGGTGCTTTTGCCGACATTGCGTCGTCCGACGATGGCCAGCTTCATCACGGCCTCTTTCGGAGTTTCCGCGGGCAGATGAGCAAGGGCCTCTACGATGCGGTCCAGCAGTTCCGTTCGGTTGATTTTCTGTTCGGCCGACACGCAAATTGGCAGGCCGAACCCGAGCGGGGTAAAATCGGCAGCGGCGGAAAAAAGAGACGGCGTGTCGGCTTTATTCGCCGCCAGAATAACCGGCAGATTGTGCTTGCGCAGCAGCACGGCGATTTCCTCATCCAGCGGCGTCAGCCCCTGACGAATATCCACCAGAAAAATCACCAGATTGGCGCTGCTGATGGCCTGAAAAATCTGGTTTTCGATATGCTCTTCAAGAGCATCCGAGTCCACAATCCCGTATCCGCCGGTATCCACCAGTTCAAAGTAGCGGTCTTTGTGGCACAGGATGGTGCTGATGCGGTCGCGCGTAACCCCCGCCGTCGGGTCCACAATGCTGATTCGGCGGCCTGCCAGCGAATTGAGCAGACTGCTTTTGCCGACGTTGGGACGTCCGATGATGGCTGCGACCGGTAGTGCCATTGATTGTGAATCTCCGCGAAAAAGATTTTGGATTCGTCAATTCCGGATTATACTGGTTTCCATTGTGTTTTCAAGATAACGTCTCGGCTCTGCCGATGGTTAGAGGAAAACAGCTGAAAGTGAGGTTTGTGTGGAACGGGAACGGAAAACTAAGCCCTGTCCTTTTTGCGGGGAGGAGATTCTAGCGGATGCCGTCAAGTGCCGCTGGTGCCGGGAGTTTCTGACGGAAGACGAAAATGCCCTTCCGACATCTCATCATGCAGGAACGGCACCCTCTTTGAATCGAGCTGCTCCCAGGCCGGCGGCGGAAGCGGCCCCGAAATCTGCTCTGCCTGCGGAGACGCTTTCGGTCAGGCCTTCTTTGTGGGAGATGGCAGGAACTTTTTTTGCGGCGGTGCTCTTTGCGGCTCTTGGGATTTGTTTGATGGTTTGGCCGTTTGAAAAATACCTGTCAGACCCCTCTCGGAGCCAGCCGTCAGTTCAGACAGTCCTTCGAGCGGCGGATTGGGCCGGTGCCGTGATTTTGCTGGTGGCTGTTATGCGGGCGGCGTATCGAGTCCTTTACCTCAAAAGCATTTTTTATCAGATAAGCCCGGACCGTATCGAATGGAACCGCGGGATTTTCAACCGCAAAGTGGACAATATCGACATGTTTCGCGTCATCGACATTAAACTGCGCAGGTCTTTGATGGATTGTCTGCTGGGCATCGGCAAGATTACATTGATGACAAGGGATGAGACGGACCCGGTGTTTGAGTTTGAAAAGATTCGTCGTCCCCGCGAGGTTTATGATTACATCAAAGCCGCTTCCCTGGCCGCCGACCGCAAACAGGGCGTCGTTCATCTCGAATAAGGTCAGCGGGGCCGGAAGGCGCCCGGATAATGCCGAATCTGCACCGGGCCGGAAGGGGGGAGAATCACCGTAATAACATCGAACCGCAAAGGGCTCTCCGAGAGGTCGTATTGTCTCAGAAAGCACTTTGCGGTCCGAATCAGTTTCTGCTGTTTGCCAAAAGTCACGGAGGAAACGGCCGGGGCATAATCCTCGCTGCGTCGGGTTTTGACCTCCACAAAGGCCACCGTGCCGTTTCGGTCGGCGGCAATCAGGTCGATTTCGCCGCCGCCGAAGGCAAAGTTTCGTGCCACCGTCCGCCAGCCGTTTCGCCGCAGGAATCGTTCGGCCTGACGCTGCCCCCATCGGCCCAGTTTTTGCGGGTCGGCCAGGAGACGCTTTCGTCCGCCGAACAGCAGCATCGATTTGTTTCCGTCCAATCAGGCGGTTGCGGTATGTTCGCTGTGCCGCTGGGACAGTCGAACGCCCTTGCCGCTGCGCTGCCGCAGGTAGTACAGCTTGGCCCGGCGCACCTTGCCGCTGCGGACCGGCTTGATGTCCACCACATTCGGAGAATGCAGCGGGAAGGTCCGTTCCACGCCCTCGTCATTGACAATCCGCCGGACCGTGAACATCTCGTTCATGCCGCGGCCCTTGCGGGAAATGACAATGCCGGTAAACACCTGAATACGCGACTTGCCGCCTTCTTCAATGCGGCAGTGCACATCCACCGTATCGCCGATTTCAAAATACGGAATCTCTTTCTTTCGGCTTTTGCTTTCTGCAATTTCTATCAAGTCTTTCTTCACGGAACTATCTCCTGTTTTTTCATCATTAAGGGTTTTGGTTGTTCATTCGGGCCTCGTACTTCTGCCAGAGGTCCGGCCGAAACAGTCTGGTTCGCTCGATTCGCTGCTGATTTCGCCACTGGGCAATCCGTCCGTGGTCGCCGCTGAGGAGAATCTCGGGCACTTTCATCCCTTCAAACTCCTCCGGCCGGGTGTACTGGGGATACTCCAGCAGTCCGTCGCGGAACGATTCATCCTCGGCGGACCCTTCATCGCCCAGCGCTCCCTCCAGCAGGCGGACAACGGCATCAATGATCACCATCGCAGGCAGCTCCCCGCCCGTCAGGACATAATCGCCGATGGACAGCTGTTCCGCCCCCAGCCCGATGCGAATCCGCTCATCGAAGCCCTCGTAGCGCCCGGCAATGAGAATCAGCCGGTTCTCGCGGGCCAGCTCGACGGCCTTGTCCTGCGTGAACAGGGTTCCCTGCGGTGTCAGCAGGATGACTCGTCCGGGCTGCGGATGCTGCTGCCGGACATGCCGGAAGGCGTCAAACACCGGCTGGCACATCATCACCATCCCGGGGCCGCCGCCGTAGGGCTTGTCGTCCACCTTTCGGTACTTGTCCGTGGTGAAATCTCGAATATTCCAAAGAGCAATGTCCGCAATGCCCTGCTGCTGCGCCCGCTTGAGAATTGAATGACTCAGCGGTGAGTCAAACATCTCCGGAAACAGGGTCAGGACATCGATTCGCATACGGAATCAGGACTATTCGCCGCCTTCTTTCTTTTCAGACAGCAGACCGGCGGCGATTTTTTCAGCCTTCGTAAACGGCAGGCCTTTTTTGCGGGCGATTTCCAGGGCCCGCTGGCGCCGTTTGAGCTTTTCTTCATACTGCGGACAGGTGATGCCCTGTTTCTTGAGAATCTCGGCGACCGTGTCCGATGTGCCGGCTCCCTGTCCAATCCAGAACTTCACCCGCTCGAGATTGAGCACCACCTGCTTGGCGGGGTCCTTCTCAATCGGGTCGTAGTGGCCGAGCTTTTCGAGGATTCGGCCGTCGCGCGGCGTGCGGACTTCCACGGCGTTAATCCGGTAGAAGGGCCGGTGCCGGCGACCCATTCGGGTCATTCTGATTTTCACTGCCATACGTCGTTCCTTTCTTTCCTTGTATGATCAATTTTCGCCGTCGGCCCGATGCCGAAGGCAAAACAGGTTTCCGGTTCAATCCGGTCTCAAAAGTCAGCGGCCCGCCGCCTTTCTTTTTTCGAGGGCGTAGCCGTTCAGAAAAATCGCCAGCAGGGCCGGGTCCGCGCCGGCCTCCTGGGCCAGCTGTTCTGTTCGGGCCTGACTGAGCCGCTCGGCGTTTTCTCTTTCCTGCGGCGTCATCCGGGCCACCGCCCGCGCCAGCTGTTCGTATTCGCTTCGGCTGGGCGCCTGCAGGACCGCCAGTTCGCTCCGCCCGTCCAGCCCCGCAAAGCACGTTCGCACCTGCCGGGCGTACGGGTCGTCCATAAATCGTTCCAGTTTCTTTAAATACTCCTCGATGGTCATATCAGCGCCGATGTTTCTTCCGACGCTCCGGACGCTTCCTGGCCGAACGCTGTTTGATCTTCCGCCCGCTGTTCAGCGCGCTGAATACGTCCAGTTTTCCGGTCAGCAGACTCTTAAACCCGCCCATCGCGCCGCCGGACAGCGATTTCATCAGGTCTCGGCTTCGCTTGAACGTCTTGATCAGCGAGGCCACTTCCTGCACATCACGTCCGCAGCCGCGGGCAATCCGCCGCCGGCGGGAGGCGTCGATAATATCCGGGTCGCGCCGCTCTTCGGGCGTCATCGAATGGACAATCCCTTCCATCCGGTTGATTTCCCGCTCGTCCATATCCAGCTCGCCCAGCTGCGACATCCCCGGTATCAGCTTGAGCATCGAGGTGATGCCGCCCATCTTTTTGAGGGCCTGCATCTGCTTGAGAAAATCATCAAACCCGAACGTCCCCTTGGCCATCTTGGCCTGCATTTTCTGGGCTTCTTCCGCATCGAACTGCTCCTGTGCCTTTTCGACGAGGGTCACAATGTCGCCCATGCCCAGAATGCGGCCGGCCATTCGGTCCGGGTGGAACTCTTCGAGTTTGTCGAGTTTTTCGCCGACGCCGATGAACTTGATGGGCTTGCCGGTGACGGCCTTGACGCTCAAAGCAGCCCCGCCGCGGGCGTCGCCGTCCAGCTTGGTCAGAATCACACCGTCCAGCTCCAGCCGCTCATTGAAGGCCTTGGCCGAATTGACGGCGTCCTGGCCCGTCATCGCATCGCAGACCAGATAAATCTGGTGCGGATTGACGGCCTTGGCGACCTGCTCGATTTGGGCCATCATCTCTTCATCGATATGCAGCCGTCCGGCCGTATCGAGGATAACAACATCGCAGCCGTTCTGGCGGGCAAACTCAATGCCTTTGCGGGCCACCTTGACGGCGTCCTGGGTATTGCGTTCGGTGTAAATGGGCACGCCGACCTGCTGCGCCAGCGTTTCCAGCTGGTCAATGGCGGCGGGCCGCTGAAGGTCGTCGGCCACCAGGCAGGGCTTTTTGCCTTTGGAAAGGAGGTACTGGGCCAGTTTGGCGGCTGTGGTGGTCTTGCCGGAGCCCTGAAGACCCGCCAGCAGGATAATCGTCGGCCCGGGCGAGACAAAATAGATGCGGGTGTCCACCGGCCCCATCAGTTTCACCAGCTCATCGTGGACGATTTTGATCATCACCTGGCCGGGCCGAAGACTCTTAATCACCTCCGCGCCGATGGCGGCCTGCTGGACGTCCTTGCAGAACTGCTTGACGACGTGATAGTTGACATCCGCCTCCAGCAGGGCTTTGCGTACCTCCCGCATCGCATCAGAGACGTTGGCCTCCGTGATGCGCCCTCGCCCGGTGAGCGAATGAAAAATCGAATTAAATTTGCTGGTTAACGCGTCAAACAAGTCTTCCGACTCCGCTTTTACAGTCTTTACTCTGCGCAGGGACTTCCCGCGAAAACGAAGGATTGTAAGGAAAAGATGGGCCTTTTGCAAGCGGAAAAGCCATTCCCGAGCAAAAATCGACTATTTGTGGTTCTACTCTGTCCATATTTATCGAATCGTTTGGCATCAGATTCTTTCTCTTGCCATTTCGTTTTGGGTCTGGATAATAAGGGAACCGTTGGGAAAGGACAGGCCTATGAATAATTTCGAGTTTTACAATCCGGTTCGTATTGTTTTCGGAAAAGGAACGATTCCTCAGGTTCAAAAGTACCTCCCCAAAGACAGAAAGGTGATGATGCTGTACGGGGGCGGTTCAATTAAGAGGAACGGCGTCTATGATCAGGTCGTTCAGGGCCTAAAGGGGATACAGTGGACAGAGTTTAGCGGCATTGAGCCGAATCCGCTTTATGAAACCTGTATGAAGGCCGTGGAAAGAATCAAGGCCGAAAAGGTCGAGTTTCTCCTGGCGGTCGGCGGCGGTTCGGTTTTGGATGCCGTCAAATTTATCGCCGCCGCGGCCTGCTATCCGGGAAAAGACCCTTGGGACATCCTCACCAGCGGCGGCTCCGTCGTCAAAGCCGCTCTTCCTTTGGCGGATGTGCTCACGCTGCCTGCAACCGGCTCCGAGATGAACTGCTTTTCCGTGATTTCCCGAAAAAGCACGCAGGAAAAACTGGCCTTCGGCAGCCCCCATGTCTTCCCGCAGTTTTCGATTCTGGACCCGGAAACCACGTATTCCCTGCCGAAAAAGCAGCTCCGCAACGGTCTGGTCGATGCCTTTGTGCACGTGATGGAGCAGTATGCAACCTACAGCGTGAACACGCCTTTGCAGGACCGACAGGCCGAGGCCGTCGTCCGCACGCTTTTGGACGTGGCGGAGGATGTGCTCAGCAAGCAGGATTATGACAGCCGCGCGACCTTTATGTGGGCGGCCACGTGCGCCCTCAACGGCACGCTCAGCCGCGGCGTGATTGAGGACTGGAGCACCCACGAAATCGGGCATGAGCTGACGGCCTTCTTCGGTGTGGACCATGCCGAGTCTCTGGCGATTGTGCTGCCGGGTGTCTGGAAGCATCAGTTCGAGAACAAAAAGGGCAAACTCGCCCAGATGGCCCGCCGGGTCTGGCATATTCTCGGCGGAGATGAAACCTCGCAGGCCAAAACGGCTATTGAAAAGACCGTACAGTTCTTCCATTCGATTGAGATGCCGACCCGCTTAAGCGATTACGGTATCACAGAAGCACGCATTCAAAAGGTCGTAGAGCGGTTTCAGCAGCGAGGCACCGTGATGGGCGAGCACCAGAACATCCGAGCCAAGCAGGTCGGCGAAATCCTTCGCCTGTGTCTGTAAGCAGCTCGTTCCCTGGTTTTTGCTTTTTTGGAAATAAATCCTATTTTGCAAAAAACGTTGTAACTTCTTGCCATTTATGGGCTTATTTTCTTGCAGACTTTAATTTTTTGCGGGGTTTTGTGATGTTACAGGACATACTGTATCTGTTATGGGCAGGATTTGTCTATCCGCATAGGGGGGCCTATCGGGTTAGAAACGGATTTTGCTGCCCTCGGTCTTTTCCTGCTGTTCGAGGATTTCAACCCGTTCCACACGACTGCTGTAGCCGACGCTGTATTTGCCGTCTTCCCGTTCAATAAGGAAGAAGATTAAGGATTCCTCATTTTTAGGAATGTGAACAATCCCTTCCCGCTTGACATCTTCAAAAAAATCTTTGGCGATGTTTTTGCCGATCAGGGCCGTGCGGTTGAGGATGATAAGAGGGTAGTCCGTAATGATTTCCTGAAGCCGCCGGCGGCTGATATGCATCGCCCCGGCCAAAGGTGTCAGATTCCCGTCCTTGTCGATTTTGTCCCACGTGTCGCCGTAGGTGTCAACCGTCCGGATGTAAAGACTGCCGGTCTTTGTGTGATACTTGTACTGCATCAATCCCTCCCCGAAAAACATTTTCCCCAATTTGTGAAACTTAGACAGTCTGGGGAAATTATAGCACAACCCGTTTTTGCGTTGACGTATTTTTTTCAGCAGGAAAAGCCAAATGTTCTCTGTCTGGTCCTGATGTCTTTTTTATAGGACTGATGCGGGCTTTCTTGTAAAAATTTTTTGAAGAGATTTTTGTAAAGGATTTTGAATTTGTTAGACTAAAAGGAACAACCGGTTTGTTTTAAAGCTTTTTTGGAGGAAATTCGAATGAGACAGTGTTGGTGGATTCTTTGTATTGCGGCAGCAAGCGGTTTGTTTGGATGCAGTCGGCCCCAGAAGGCAAACTGTTCTCAGATCACGCTCGGGACTCATGCGGCTGTGACGCCGGTGCCCCGTTCGGATGAGTGGTGGACCCGGCGTCATCAGACAATTCTGGAGCAGATTCCCCACAAAAATCCGACGGTGATTTTTATCGGAGATTCCATCACGCACGGCTGGGAAAACAAGGGCAAAGCCGTCTGGGAGCAGTATTACAGTTCCTATGATGCGCTCAATCTGGGCTACGGGGGCGATCGCACAGAGCATGTGCTGTGGCGCCTGCAGAACGGGGAGATTGACGGCATTCAGCCCAAGCTGGCTGTCCTGATGATTGGAACCAACAATGCGGCCCGTCAGCAGTATTCCGCTGAACAGATTGCCGACGGAATCCGGGCGATTGTCTGTATGCTGCGGGAGAAACTGCCCCGCACGAAGGTTTTGATTCTGGCGATTTTCCCGCGCGGCTCCGACGAACAGCGCCGGGACAAAACACAGGACGCCTCCTACAATCCCCTTTGGGCCAAGAACGACCGGGTCAATCAGATGATTTCCAAACTGGCCGACGGACGAAACATCTTCTATCTGGACATCAACAAGGCCTTTCTCAATGAGCAGGGCGTCCTGACGCGCCAGGTCATGCCCGACCTGCTGCATCCGGAGGAAAAGGGCTATCAGATTTGGGCCGAGGCAATGGACCCGACCTTAAAGCGGCTGTTGAAATAAGGCCGGTTCAGACTGCTTTTCCGGCCGAAGGGCAGTACCGGGCAATCGGGCAGCCGCCGCAGTTGGGCTTCCGCGCCGTGCAGCAGGCCCGTCCATGAAAGACAATGCAGTGGCTGAACTGCGTCCAGCCGCCGTATTTTTCCTTCGGCACAATCTCCATCAGCTCAAACTCGAGCTTGACCGGGTCGGTCTGATTGGACAGCCCCAGCCGTTTGGCCAGCCGCAGCATATGGGTATCGCAGATAATCGCCGGCTTGCCGAAGCAGTTGCCCAGAATCACGTTGGCGGTTTTGCGTCCGACGCCGTTCAGCTGCAGCAGCTCCTCCATCGTTTCGGGCACCTTGCCGCCGAATTTCTCTATGATGCTTCGGCAGGCCGCCTGTATGCTTTTGGCCTTGTTGTTGTAAAAACCGGTCGAACGGATGTCCTCGGCCAGCTCCTCCAGCGGCACCTTCAGATAATCCTCCGGCGTGCGGTACTTTTTGAACAGTTCGGCCGTGACGATGTTGACCCGGGCGTCCGTACACTGGGCCGCCAGAATCGTCGCAATCAGAAGCTCCAGCGGGTTTTTGTAGTTCAGCGAGACAGTCGCATCCGGATACGTCTTCCGGAGAATCGGGAAGATTTTCAGGACCCGCTGTCGGGCCTGTTCTTTGTCGATAGCGGCTGTTTTTTTGCCGGAAGCCACGCAAAATCCTTTCTGTTATGAGGATGCATGATGGAACCAGTAGAAGAGCGATACGAGCGTGCCGAACAGTTCATCGCCAACGCCGGAGCGTCCGAATCGGTTTTGGCCGGCGGCGTATTCCGCGATAAACCGGCGGCACCCGTCCGGGTCAAATACCTCCCGAACGGCCGCATTCGCATCCAGAATCTCCTTCATTCGTTGATGAAGGCGGGTGTCTTTCTCAAAAACGCCGACGGTGCTGGGCCGCAGCGAAGCGGGCTGATGCCAGATTTTGGCCGTTATCTGGAACGGAATGCGCTGAAACGCCGCCCGGGCGGCTTTTTTCTTCCAAGGCAGCCGGTAGGTTTCCATTCGCCCGCTTAAGAGCTGTCCCGTATTCGCGTAAATAATATCCCGCAGCGTCGGCAGACAGCGGTAAATCATATAGTGATAGAAGTTTTTCTTATAGAGCCAGTCCGCCGGAATCCGCAGCATTTTTTCCACGTATTCATACCCGAGATGGGGGCTGTCGCCGAGGACATCCGGATGCGTAGAACCGGGGCCGCAGAACGTAAAGCCCGCATTGAAATAAACCTGCGACCAGGCGGCGATTTTGTGGGCCGCCGTCGGCCCGCGCCGGCTCCGCAGCGATTCAACCATCTCCGCTTCCATCGGTCCGAACGCCTCCTCGACGGTTTCACGGCGGAAGACGCCTGTCGGCTCCTCTTTGGAAAACAGCCGCCGTCCCAGGGCATACAGCCGCAGCAGCCCGTCCGTCCAGACCGGCTCAATCTGATAAAGGGAGTTGACGTAGTCGCCCGCCACAGGGTCCCCGCATCCGCCGCCGATGTTGTAGCCGGTTGTGCGGCACATCCATTTGGCCTTCTGCCAGCCCTTCAGGGGGTGGTGAAACGGCAGCAGTCCGCCGCACAGTCGGACGATTTCATCCGCCGCCTCAAACGCCTCTTCCGCCGTCATCTGGACGACGTGATGCTCCAGTCCGAGCCGCTGACAAACCTGCCGGGCTGCCTTCACATCCGGCGTCTCGAGCACATCCGTGTTGTTGGAAAAGGTAAAGGCGGGCCATTTGCCGTATCGCACAGACGCACCGGCAACCATTCGGCTGTCCATCCCGCCGCTCAGACTGATAAACCCGGCCGGCGAGCGGGCCATGCTTCGGGCCACCGATTGCGCAAAGGTTTCAAACACCTCCTCCGCATATGAATCCGGTTTCAGACCCTCCAATACGTCATATCCGAGATGCCAATAGATTGTTTCCTGAATACCTTTGGGGCAGGCGGACAGGCAGGTGGCCGGAAACAGCCGGCGCACGCCTTGGGTGTGCGTGCGGGGGCTGATGGTGTGTCCGTAGCAGGCAATCTGCAGAATCCCAACCGGGTCCGGCCGGGCCTTCTGCCCGCACAGATGCATCAGAAAGGTGATGTTGGAAGCAAACCAGAGTGTATCACCGTCAAGCAGATAATAGAAGGCCCTGGTTGCGTAACGGTTGTTGACGATTTTGATTTGGGCCTGCCGCCGGTCGGCCAGAACGGTGACGAACTGCCCCTGGCTGTTCTGCACCCGTTCAGCCGCCTGTTCGAGCGTCAATCCTTCCGCCCAGGCCGGCGGATACGACAGGTCGTGATAGCCCAGCGTCAGGATCAACAAATCCTTCGTTTGTCCGAAAAACAGCTGCGGCGGCTGCGTCTGTCGATATTTGGCCAGCAGAACCGCCTGCGGTGTTTTTTCAAAAAGCAGCTCGTACGGCCGTCCGCTGTCCGCCAGAAGCAGCGGGTAGGCCTTCATCGTTTCGAAACAAACCTCTCCTTTCGGCTGCTCTTTCAGACAGAAACAGCCCGCAATTAAACTCATCGGATTTCCCTTTAAAAGTCCGTGTGGAAATCCTATCCAAACAAAGGAGTTTTTTCAAGGTTGGCCGGTTAGGGGAATCCGGCGAACGGCCTCCTGCAGCTGCTCGGGCTCAAAGATGCCGCGGAGTTTCAGCAGCGTTCGGGTTTTTGGATTGAGCAGGATAGTCACCGGCAGGTTGCCGGCCTCGCCGAAGACGCTTTTGAGGTCGCCGGAGGCCGGAAAATCCGCCTGTGTGGTATCGGCCTTGACGGTCAGGATATTCCGCTCGGCCAGCAGTTTGGCGATGTCCGACCGCTGATAGACCCTGCGCTCCACAATCTTGCAGTTTGTGCACCAGTCGGCGGTAAACTTAATCAGCACGACCTGTCCGTCTTCAAGGGCCTGTTCAATCCTGAGGGCGTCATAGGACTGCCAGTCCACAGCGGCGGGCGGTTCGGCGGGCAGAAGCCAGAAACCGCAGACAGCCGCCAGCAGGAGCGCCGCCGCCCGAACGGTTCTCCGCCGCCCGGCGGGGGTCAGCGCCGAAACCCACTGTCCCCACATCCACACACAGAAGGCAAAAATCACGCCGTACAAAAGGACGTTTATCAGTCGGTCTTTGTTCAGAGCGGTCAGGGTAAATTTCACCGCCAGAATCAGCAGCAGAAACCCGCCGGTTTTTTTCATCAGGTCCATCCAGGGCCCTGGTTTGGGCAGCCGATCGAGCAGTCTGGGCATGCTCACCAGCACCAGATACGGCAGGGCCATCCCCGCCCCCATCAGAACAATCGCGCTGCTGCCGACCGCAGGCGGCTGAGACTGCGCCCACACCAGCACCGCTCCCAGCAGAGCCCCGCTGCAAGGAGTGCTCAAAAGTCCGGCAAAAAAGCCCATTCCGATGGAACCGAGGATTCCGCCGGCGGCCTGCTGCGGGCCGGACAGTGAAGACGGCAGCGTAAACGAAATCACATCCAGAAACGCCAGCGCAAAAAACACCAGCAGCAGAAACAGAACAATCACGGCGTTCGGCTGCCGATACAGCGAGTTCAGATCCATCACAGCGCCCGTTGTCATCTGAATTAGCACTGCCAGCACCGCAAACACAGCAAAGAAAAGGACGATTCCGCCGCAGAAGGCCAGCCCGAGGGCAAAGCGGCGGGCCGGAGATTCTTTGGCGTTGGCAATCAGCCGCAGAATAATCAGCGGAAGAATCGGAAGCACACAGGGCATCAGGTTGATGGACAGCCCGGCCGGAATCGCCAGCAGAAAATAAAACAAAGCCGACCGGCGAGTCGGCTGTCCGGCCGCATCTTCCGTCCAGTCCTTCAGCATCCCAGCCAGCGAAGACTCTGCCTGGGACTGGGTGGGGACAAACACCCCCCCGGAAGCCGCCTCCGTGATTTGCTCCAGTTTCGGCAGACCGGACGCATCCGCCCCGGGACGGAGCACGCCTCGAAAGGTTTTGCGGAACGGCGTCAGACAGAGTTTGCTCGTGCAGGCCAAGCCGCTGAGCGTAATCTCCACAGGGCCCGCGGCCGTCTGAAACCCCGATTCAGCCGGCACAAAGATTTGAAAATTGCCCGCGAAGACCTCGACATCCTGATTGAGGGCCTCCTCCCGGAACAGACTGGGTTTCGGGAAGATGGGTTTGCCGAAACGGACGCCCTCGGCGGAAACGGCGATTTTCAGTTCCACACCCGGTGCCGGGGCTGTCTTGGCGGAGGCGTAGTAGTGCAGGTCCTTTGTGCCGGCAAAGTCCGCGACAATCCCCGGCCGGCCGTCCCGAATATCCGTGTAAAACCGGACGGACGAACGCTCCAGTTCATATTGATAAATCTGGAAGAAATCCGCCGCCGCAGGGCTGCTCAACAGGACGGCGGCTGTCAAAGCGGGCCAGAGCCAAAGAAACGCCCTCGTATGTGTCCGATTCAGCATTTTGTATCTCCGGAAGACGGCAATAGATACGAAAACAGCCGACGGCGGGTTCCGACTTTTTTACGGAGAGGTTCTTTCGGCGGCGGGGGACTCGGACGGAAGCAGCCGGTCTATTTTCCGGTTCAGCTCATCCAGTTTTTTCTCGAGGGCCTCCAGCTTTTTCAAAACGGCCTGATTGTCCGCATCCATCTTCAGCAGGTGCTGCTGAACCAGGACCAGATACTGGTCGCTGAGCCGCTCATACGCCTCTATCATCCGCACCATATCGCTTTTGTAGGGCGGTACGGAAATCTCATATTCCCGGCTCTTTTCTGAGACAGCAGCAAAGGAAATCAGCCCAATTGTTCCAAAAAGAACAAGTAAGAGGAAAAAGGATTTTGTGTTTGCAGCGAATGCCTTCATTTTTGTGCCTCCGCATTCATGATACTTCTCTGTCTGCCGTCTCGTCAGAACAGCAGACAATCCTGCTGCAGAGTATATCAATGAAAAGAAAGCGGAGGTACTCTTTTTTTTGAAGTTCGAGGAGAGTTATTTTTGAAGGAGTTGAACAAGGGCCTCGAGGATTTCCGCCGGCTCGGCCATTCGCCCGATGCCTTCCGTTCCGCAGGCCAGCCGGCCGGCGGCGGGCCCGACAAAGCGGATATTTCGGGCTGTGAGGGTCTGGATGTTCTGGCGGGTCGCCGGATTCGTCCACATCCGGGTGTTCATCGCCGGCGCCATCAGAATCGGCTTTTCCCAGCAGACGCAGAGGGTTGTGCTCAGCAGGTCGTCGCATATCCCTGCGGCGGTCTTGGCCAGAATGTCGGCCGTGGCGGGCGCCACAACCAGCGCATCCGCCCAGTCGGCCGTCTGGACATGTCCGATCTGAAACTCCTCCGGTGCCGACCACAGGTCGGTATAGACCGGCTGGCCGGTTAGGGCCTCAAAGGTCTTGGCTCCAATCAGTTTCTGGGCGGCCTCCGTGAGAATCGTTCGGACCGCCGCGCCGGCGGAGGTCAGCTTGCTGGCCAAATCCGCCGCCTTATACGCCGCGATTCCGCCCGACACGCCGAGCACAATCTTCTTATTCGCCAAAATGCTCAGGTCCGCTGCCATGGAAGGAATTCCTAAAGTCTCGTATTACCGTAAATCATTTCTGTTGCTTCTGTCATTCCCGCTGCCCCTGTCATTCCCGTTGCCCCTGTCATTCCCGCGCAGGCGGGAATCCAGTCTTCATTTCTCTCCTTCCAGCATCCTGTCCTCCGAAGTTTTTAGCGAAGGAGGAAGGCGGGAATCCATTTCTTTACAGCGTCTTGTCGGATACGGCCTCAACAGACACATTAAAACGGCTCTTTCTTCGGTTTTTCCGCCGGGGTGCCGTAGTCCGGAGCGATTTTGTCCTGCTTAATCTCTTCAATGACGATTTCCATCGGCGTCATTCCTTCGGTGTTTTCAATCAGGGGCCGTCCGCCTTCCATCATTTCCAGCAGACGCTTCTGGATAATCGCCGACAATTTAAACCGTCCGCCGACCTTTTTAATAATTGCGGTATCCTTCAGTTCTTCAATCATCGTTTATTCTCCTGCTTTTTTCGGTTCATTTTGGATGATTTGTATCACCTCTTCGATGGCCTTGTTCAGGTCATCGTTGACAACACGGTATTTGTACTCTCTGGCCGCCGCCGCGATTTCCTCCTGAGCCCGCTGAAGCCGTTTGAGCCGGGCCTGTTCATCCTCGCCCCGGTTGCGGGCGTTCAGCCGCTTGGCCAGGTCCTCCAGCCGCGGCGGCAGGATGAAAATCGTAATCGCATCCGGAAAATGCCGGACAACCTGCCGGGCACCGTCCACGTCAATTTCGAGCAGGGCGATACGCCCGGCCGCCAGCGCCTCCTCCACAGGCCGGCGAGGCGTGCCGTAATAATTCCCGAATACGCACGCATGCTCGAGAAGTTCATTGTCGGCCAGGGCCCGCTCAAACTCTTCTTTCGAGACAAAATGATAATCCACGCCGTCTTTTTCGCCGGCGCCGATAGGCCGCGTAGTCAGCGACACGCTGAAATAGGCCCCCAGCCGCCGGATGATTTCCCGGCTGATGGAGGTCTTTCCGACGCCGGACGGCCCGGACAAAATCACCAGCTTGCCTTTTTTATTGGAGGCGTTCGTCATGACGGCACGTTCCGGTCTATTCAATGTTCTGCACCTGTTCCTTGATGCGGTCCACGGCGCATTTGATGTCGATTACCCACTGGGCAATCAGGGCGTCGGAGGCCTTGCTGGCGATGGTGTTGGCCTCGCGCAGCAGTTCCTGTGCAATAAAATCCAGCCGGCGTCCGGCCGGCTCATCCCCCTCCAGGCACGCCTCAAAATGGTTCAGATGCGTTTCGAGGCGTATCAATTCCTCTGAGATATCCGACCGCTCCGCAAAGATGGCCACCTCGCGGGCCAGCAGGGCCTGGTCCATCTCCAGCTGGGCCTGAGCCAGAAGGTCCGCCGCCCGTTTGCGAAGCCGCTGGTGGTATTCTTCCACCACGGCGTCCTTGCGCTGCCGAATCAGGGCCAGTTTTTCCCGGATGACCGCACAGTTGGCCCGCAGGTCCTCCGCCAGCAGCTTGCCTTCTTCCAGCCGCGTTTCTTTGAGCCGTTCAAAGGCCTGACGGGTCAAATCCAGCACTGTCTGACGGATTTTCTCGAGCGTTTCCAAATCCGGCGTGCTCGGCTGAACAATCCCGGGCAGCGTCAGCAGAGAAGCCAAATCAACCCGGAAAGGGCCGCTGTCGCCGCCGACAAGGCCCGTCAGCCGTGCCATATACGTCCGCAGGGCCTGCTCATCAATGTCAATCAGGGCCTGGCCGCTGACGTTTTTCATCCGCAGCGAGTAGTTGATGCTGCCCCGATGAAAATGCTCGCGATGCAGTTTGTCCAGGTCGTCTTCCAAAAAGGCGGCGATATCCGGCAGTCTCAGCTGGGTCTTCAGATACCGGTTATTCAGCGAGCGGATTTCCACGGTATAGAGCACACCGTCCACTTCCGCCGCCGCCTGTCCGAACCCTGTCATACTGCTGACCATGGCCGTATCTTCCTTGCAATCCAATTACGGATTTTGGGCAGGAGGGGTTTGCGAAGACGGCTGGGCTGCTTCCGATGCCGCCGGTGCCGCCGGAGCCGGTGTCTCAGCGGCTGGAGCGGCTGGTGCGGCCGGCTGTTCGGAAGTGGCCGGCGCTTCTGCAGCCGGTGTTTCCGGGCCGCTGCTCGGTGCGGAAGAAGCCGGCGGCACCGAAGGCTGCTCGCGGACTTGGCTCTTGAGTGTTTTGTCGAGCAGTACGCCCAGCACCAGAAACAGCGAAACCAGGCCGATTGTAATCCACGTCAGAACATCGCCGGTCTTCGAACCGAGCAGACTGGAAGCCCCCATCCCGCCGAACATGGCCCCTAATCCGCCGCCTTTGCCTTTCTGAATCAGAATAATCAGAATCAGCAGCAGGGCGACGAGAATAAACAGCACCATCAGGACATTCATCAGAAACGACATCATTGCCAGCGTCATGACCATACATTGAGTTCCTTTTGCAAATGGTTATTTTTTCAGAGCGGCGGCGGTTTTCACCATCGCCGCAAAGTCTTCCACTTTCAGACTGGCCCCGCCGACGAGCAGGCCGTCCACATCCGGCTGGGCGAGCAGTTCAGCGGTATTGGCCGGCTTGGCGGACCCGCCGTACTGAATCGTCATTTTTTCCGCCAGCTCCGCTCCGTAGGTTTCCTTCAGCTGCCGGCGGATGCGTTCGTGGACCTCCTGGGCCTGCTGGGGGGTCGCATTGCGGCCGGTGCCGATGGCCCAGACCGGTTCATAGGCAATCGTGACGGTTTTGACCTGTTCGGCGGAAAGCCCTTCCAGCCCCTTTCGAATCTGCTGTTCGACCACATCGAACGTTTTGCCGTTGTCCCGCTCTTCGAGCAGTTCGCCCACGCAGAAAATCGGCTTCAGGCCGGCCTTGACTGCGGCCTTGATTTTCAGGTTAATCAGCCGGTCGCTCTCTCCGAGGATGTGCCGGCGTTCGGAGTGGCCGATAATGACATACGTGCAGCCGCAGTCCTTGAGCATCTCACAGCTGATTTCGCCGGTGAAGGCCCCGTTGCCTTCGTAATAGACATCCTGGGCCCCCAGCTCAATCTGGGAGGCGCTCAGGGCCGCCGCCACCGACTGCAGATACACGAACGGAGGACAGACAGCGATGCGGACGTTCTGAATCGGGGCCAGTTCACGAACCAGACCGGCCGCCAAATTCACAGAGGTGGCACTGTTTGTGTTCATTTTCCAGTTCCCGGCCAGGAACAAGGTTCTCATAGGGGTCTCCTGTTTTTGTTTTCCGTTCTCATTTCATCCAACTGGGCTACAGAACAACGGTGTTGCGCGGAAAACTGCCCAGTACCGACAGCTGCAGACAATGCTTTTTGGCCTCCTCGAGGGCCTTGCGGACATTTTCATCCTGCCGGTGTCCGAGGAAGTCCACGAAAAAGTAATATTCCCACTCGCGTTTCTTGTTGGGACGCGAGCCGATATTGGTCATATTAATATTGTATTCCTTGAAAACGTTCAGCACATCCACGAGGGCTCCTGTTCGGTGGGCCGTACTGAACAGAATGATGGTTTTGTCATCGCCCGTCGGCTGGGCATCCTGCTTGCCGATAATCAAAAACCGCGTGACATTGCTGGCGATATCCTCAATATCCTCGCAGAGGATTTTCAGCCCGTAGATTTCCGCGGCGATGGCGGAGGCAATGGCGGCGGCCCCGGGCTCCTCGGCGGCCAACTGGGCCGCTTTCGAGGAAGAGGCCACCGGAATCGTCTGCGCATCTTTGAAGGTGGCCGCCAACCAGTTGCGGCACTGGGCAAAAACCTCCGGCTGCGAGTAGATTTTGGTAATCTGGGCCATCGGGCAGTTCGCCATTAAGTTATGGTGAATTGCCATATGCACTTCCGCACAGACCATCACATCTGTTTCAATGAAGGCGTCCAGCGATTCCCGAACCCCTCCGCCCGCGGAATTTTCGATCGGTACGATTCCAAACTGACAGTGTCCCTTGCTGACCTCTTCGAAGATGGCGCGGATATCCGCCAGGGCTTCATAATCGACGCTCTGGCCGAACTTTAAGATAGCGGCGTTGTGGCTGAAACTGCCTTTGGGCCCCAAAAATCCGATTCGAAGCGGCTGTTCCAGACAGAATGAGCCGCTCATGATTTCCCGCCAGACCGCAAACAGGGCTTTGTTGGGAAGGGGGCCTTTGTTCAGGGCCGCAATTTTGTCCAGTACCTCTTTTTCCCGATGCGGTACGTAAACCGGGTCATTTCGGCCCTTTTTGAGTTTGCCGATTTCGACGGCGATTTGGGCGCGCTGATTGATTAACTCGACGAGTTTTTCGTCGATTGCATCAATCTGCTTTCTTAATTCCTCTAACGTCATCGCCCCAATCACCGCTTTTATCGGATAAAGACAGAAAATCTCCCTTTAACAGGAAACGAAAATATTTATCATATTTCAGGTCGTCCGTCAACGGCTTTTCCTGTCGGGACAAGGAAAGATTGCTTAAAAGTGGCGAATATGGCTCTATATTATTCAATATTTAGAACGCGCTGGGGTTGGTTCGGGATTTTGGGGGATGAAAACGCTCTCCTTCGTACCGCGCTGCCCTTCAGGAACCGGCGAGACGCTTTTGCATCTTTGATAAACGGAGTGGGTGCTAAATACGAACCCAGTTACAGAAAAGATATTCAAAAGTTGATACAGGAGTATTTCGAGGGCAAATATGTTGATTTTGGCCGAGTGCCGGTTTGTCTGGAGGGCCTGACTGATTTTCAAAAAAGGGTTCTTTGGGCCTTAAGGGGTGTAGGGTATGGAAAAACAATTACTTACAGCTCTCTCGCTGCTCAATCGGGTTTTCCAAAAGCATCTCGAGCCGTAGGCCGAGCGCTGGCGGCAAATTCATTGCCGCTGATTATTCCTTGTCATCGAGTTGTTTGTTCAGACGGCAGACTGGGCGGGTTTTCCGCCGAAGGAGGGGTTGAGATGAAAAAAAAGCTCCTTCATTTTGAAAATCCTTCCTATCCGGCAGATTGAACCGGTGCCTGCCGGAACCCCGTTGAACTTGTGGTTCGCAAAAAGATTCTTTTTAGAGCAGCCCAGGACGGTTCTCCTTGCTTTTTTTTCTGAGAACTTGTATAGAGTGAGAAACTCTTCAGGAAAAGCGGGAATGGAATCGGCCATAGAGAGAGAAAAGACGGAACACACAGCGGGCAGTGCTGTTTATATGCGGGTCCGAAAGGTCAATGAAGCGGGCTATGAGGCCGCTTTGCTGGGGCTGTCGCACAACAAAAAGCAGTGCCCGGAGAAGATGGAGGCCGTCGCCCGCCGGCTGGCCGACAAAGACGGCGGCCACAATAAGTTCCTCGAGAGCATTATCGTCTGGCTGGATGTCCGGGCCCCTCGCTACTGGTGGCAGGAGGCCGACACATTCCGGCTGTCCACCAAGCAGTCCGAAAGCACGATGCACACGCTCAGCGGCGAACTGCTGGCGGTCAATCTGGACGATGCAGATGCAGTTGCCGCCTTTTTGGAGGCCAATTTTGAGCCGGACAGCTGTTCGCTGGAGACCCTGCGGGCGATTCATCAGGCCGCCGTACGGCAGGATATTGTTGGTGTCAAAAAACGTCTGCCGGAGGGATTCCTTCAGACCCGGCTGTGGTGTATGAGCTATCGAACGCTGCGCAACATCATCCTCCAGCGCCGCACGCACCGCCTGCCCCACTGGCGGGAGTTCATTCGCCAGACCCTCGAGCAGGTCGAGCATCCGGAGCTGCTGCCGGGTTTGGTAGGCGAGTAATCTGTTCGCGTCTCTCTGACTGTTCCAGATAGTTTTGAAGCCAGGATTCGATTTGTTCCGCCGGAACAGTTTCAGTCTTCCGTCCCAGTTGGGGAGATTGCCCTTGTCCGCCGTTTAGATATACATCGAAACACTCCTGCTGCCGGCCGTTCAGGGTTTTTCGCCGTCCAATCAGCCCGATGTCAGCCGCGGCACTTTGGGCACAGCCGTTCGGACAGCCGGAGACGGCAATTTGACAGCCGGCGGAACGAAAAACGGCTGTCTGCTGGATTTGTATTCCGATTTGTTTGGCATCCGCCAAGGCCCGCGGACAGCTGTCCGCTCCGGGACAGGCAACCACACACGGCAGGTCCGTAAGATGTCTCAGGGATGGCGGGAGCGGGAACGGGGTGTTGGCGTATAATTCCAAGCTGTGAGAAAGTGTAATTCGCAGAACGGCTCCGGCCGATTGAGCAGTTTGAGCCAGTTCCAGCGCCGCCTGGGCCGTCAAATCGCCTCCGGGAAGCTGGAGAGCATAAAGATGCCGGTATCCGCTGCGTCCGTGCGGCAGCGGCACGGACGGCCAGGCCTGCCGTTTGCGAAGTGTCTGGAATCGACGGTCCAGTTCCGTTCGAAACGGCTCATCCCCCAGCCGTTCCCGAATATGCCGCAGCCGCGCCCGGGAGCGGTTGTTTCGTTCGCCCAGCTCGATAAACAACTCCAGAACCGCCGCCGCCAGCGGCAGAACCGCTTCCGCAGGCACCTGTTCATACAGGTCGATGCCGGTCCGGGGTATCGGCCCCAGGGAACCGGCCCCGACGACCCGAAAGGTCGCGTCCGGCTGAATCAGAAAACCCAAATCGCTGAGGTATGGCGCCCCCCGATTGTCGCGCAGCCCGCACAAACTGATTTTGAACTTTCGCGGCAGCGTCCGTCCGGCGGTTTGGTCATTCAGCACCTGATGAAACAGCCGGGCGGCCGGCAGCAGGTCAAAATCATCCGGATGCAGATCGCAGCCCGGCGAAACGGTGATATTTCGAATCGAGTCGCCGCAGGCCCCGTAGGTGTCCAGACCTGCCCGGTCCAGTTCCTGATAAAGGACAGGCACATCGGCCTGACGGACATTGTGCAGCTCGATGTCCTGCCGGGTTGTCAGATGCAGCGGCGTATCCGGCGTAAACTGCTCCGCCAGTTCGGCAACCGCCCGCCACTGCTGCCAGGTGATTCGCCCGCCTAAAATCGGGATTCGCTGCATAGAGAGCCCCTCCTGCTTTTGCGGGTAGGTGCCGAGAATTCGAAGCGGTTCGCCAGGCCCGTTTTGGCATTGGCCGGCGGGGGCAGTCGGTTTCATGAGCGATTCTCCATAGGAGTTCCCTTGAGCGGGCGCGTATGGATGCCGCATTCTCCTCCGCATTTGCTGGTGCCGACCCAGCGGCCTGCCCGTTCGTCGGCTCCCTGAGCAATGCGTGTGCACGGAGCGCATCCCAGCGAGCGGTAACCTTTGGCATAGAGAGGATTAACCGGCACCTGATGCAGTGCCAGATACTGCCAGACCTCCCGCTCATACCAAATTAGAATCGGATTCAGTTTGATCAGACCTTCGTCCCGCTCTTCGACTTCCTGAAAATCGGTTCTTGTTCGCCCTTCCGTGCAGCGGAGACCTGTCGCCCAGCAGCCGACATTCATTTCTTCGATAGCCCGGCGCGTCGGCTCAACCTTCAGCAGTTCGCAGCAGCGGTCGGGATTCGTTCTGTATAAGTTCGGTTCAATCTCCGCATCATTTTTAAATACCTTCAGTTCCGGATATCGTCTGACAAGTTTGTTCATAAACTCGACAGTTTCTTTTGGTTTGTATCGAGTGGTAACAACAAATCCGGCAATCTTCGGACTGACCCGTTTGGCCAGGTCCCAGACGACCATCGAATCTTTTCCGAGACTGTTGGCGACCGCCAGCCGGTCCCCATATTCGTTCCAGGCCGCTTCAATCAGTGTTAAGGCCCGGTCAACTTTCTCGGCAAAATTCAGATCTTCTACCAGTTGTCTGACGTCTTGAACACACAACTCTTTCAGCATGGTTAACCTCCATCGTTAAATTTGATATTCCGGGGATTTCATTTTTCCGATCGGAACGCGGTTCCAGAATCGTTCATGACAGTAAAAAACAAAGGTTTTGACCAGAATGTCCAACAGACCGATTTTCAGCGCTGCACTGGAGTACCCTGTGATAAGCCAGGCGGACAAAATGGTAACCAGCGTACCGGTCAGTCGGTAGCTGAATGCCTTTAATACGCTTCGGTAATGGGTTTCCATACGAACCTCTTTTTGAGACACTTGTTTTCCTATTAGTATTTAGGAATATAAATTTAAAAAAATTAAATGACATAGTTGGCTATGTAGCTGCTCATTCGTTTTTGTTCCTCAGCGGCCAAATCCTCAAGACTTGTAGAGTCCAGAATCAGAGAAATGGAAGTATTAATCTTCTCGAAAAGCAGCTTTTCACTGGAAGGAGCGCCATCGATATAGGCTGGGAGCATTTGTCTGTTTGAAGATTCCAAAAAGCGGATGATTTGGCCGAGGGAGATTTCCCGGGGGTGTTTTGCCAGGAGATACCCGCCGTGTTTGCCTCGGATTGCCAGAACAAATCCTCCCTGTCGGAGTTCATTCAGGATTACCTCCAGAAAACGAGTGGGAATCTGCTGACTCTGCGCCAGTTTGCTCACCGCTGCCGGCTGATGCTTGTCCAGCAGGGCCAAGTGCAGCAGGGCACGCAAAGCATAACGGCTTTTTTGCGAAATCTGAAAGTACTCAAATGTTTGGGTCATTTTGTTATCTCATTAAAACGGTCGGAATAATGATATTAACTATACCTTTCTTTCGACGAGTTGGCAAGAAAAAATTGAAAAATTTTGCTTGTTTTTTATAACTTCTTTGGATAAATGAAGTTATGTTGTTACAAGTCTTTGAAAGGGGTGAAAATGAATGTAGATTTCCTTGATTGGTCCTCCTTGGTTCCTTTGGGAATGTCCATTTTGCTCGGCGGGCTGATTGGTCTGGAGCGGGAGATTCACCGCAAGCCGGCCGGTCTGCGGACGAATATCCTGATTTGTTTGGCGGCCGCCCTGTTTACCCATCTGGCCCTGTCCCTCAGCGAGGAATCGCTGGATACAGCTTCCCGCATTTTACAGGGGGTCATTACCGGTGTCGGATTTATCGGGGCCGGAGCGGTGATTCGCGGTACACACGAAATACACGGCATCACGACAGCGGCGACGATTTGGCTGGTGACCGGAATCGGCATCGCCTGCGGATTTGCACTGTATGAAGCCGCCGTTATTGTTACGCTCGTGGCGCTGGCTGTATTGTGGGGACTGAGTCCTCTGGACCGCCGAATCCGCCAAAACGTCGCCGAAGAAAACGGCTCAGAAAAGCAAAAGTGATGCAATGGGGTGTCGTCAGAGTTGAACTGCTCTCGATAGCGGTCGAGTCATTGTGCATATTTATCCTCGGTCATTCGGCTTTTGTACTGCTCCATCAGTTCCGGCTGCGGCTCCATGTCCTTGCGGAATATCGGTTTGCCGAGAACGGAAGCGATTGCTTCGGACTCGCCGGGCTCCAGTTTGAAATGCAGACGATTTGCGTTGTCGAAAGGAAAGGTTTTCAGGACGAGGGTCTGGGGTTTATATCCTTCCGCCCTTGCTGTGATGTTGTGTTCCTCATTCCAGGTTTTCAGTCGGAAAACTCCGTTTGGGTCGGTGATTGTCTGCTGTCGGGGCAAAGGGCCGTAGCCGTCATCATAAACGACCGCCCCTGCAATCGGCCGACCTGTTTGGGCATCGGTGACTGTGCCGCTGACCTCGAACGAAGGCGTCAGGTCTTCCGGCCCTATTTTCTTGTGCAGCAGAAGAATGGCAAAGCAAACAAGAATCATCGCAGGAAGAAAAACTTTGCACAGTGTGAAGAACGTCGGGTGGGCATAGAATTTTTTCATAGGTTTCTCCTTGTATCAGAGAATCAGTATCACAGGAGTGCGCGGCTTACGCAAGCGTTTTTTACGGATGATAAAAGACACCTATTGTCGCCTATAGGCGGCTGACCGGTTTTTCCTCTTTTTTATAGATTGCCCGAGCAAGACTGCTTATAATTTAAACTATTGCCAGAGAGAAAGCGAGTGAATCTGAGAAAAGGGCTATGAAACCGATTTATATAGGTGCCACCCTTCGCGACAGCGGCAAGACTTCGGTTTGTCTGGGCCTGATGCAGCTGCTGCAGGAGCAGGGGCTCAATCCGGGCTATTGCAAACCGGTCGGCCAGCATTATGTCCGCTATCATGACAAAAATATTGATGAAGACGGCGTGCTGATGCACCAGGTTTTTCACCTGAAGGATGACCCGTATTATCTAAGCCCGATTGCGATTGAAAAGGGGTTTACCCAGCGGTTCATTGAAAACCCCGATGTCGGTCCGCTCGAGGAGCAGATTCTTCAGGTGCATCAGAAACTCAGCCGGGAACATCCGATGCTGATTTACGAGGGGACCGGACATGCCGGTGTCGGCAGCTGCTTTGGGCTTTCCAACGCCCGGGTGGCCCGTCTGCTCGGAGCCAAGGTGGTGATTGTCACCGAAGGAGGCATCGGGCGGCCTCTCGACGAAATTGCCCTGAGTCTGGCTCTCTTTGCTGACCATAAGGTTGAGGTGATTGGGGTAATTCTGAACAAGATTCTCCCGGAAAAATACGACAAGATTCGACAGACCGCCGCCAAAGGACTGCGTCTTTTGGGGACGGAGCTGGTCGGGGCAATGCCCTATGAGCCGTCGCTGGCGGAGTTTACCGTCGGACAGGTGGCGGAGGAATTCGGCTATAAGATTCTGTGCGGCACGGATGCTCTAACCAACCGGATTAATCACACCATTATTGCGGCGATGGAGCCGCAGCATGTCTTTCGGCATATTGAAGACCATACCCTTGTGATTATCCCCGGCGATCGTATCGACAACATCCTGATTACGATTCTGCTGCTGTCGCGCTATGGGGACAAAACCGGCGGGATGATTCTGACCGGCGGGTTTGAGCCGCATCCGACGATTGAACCGCTTCTTCGGGCCAGTCAGATTCCGGTGCTGCTGAGCGACGATGACACGTTTACCGTCAGTGCCCGGATGAAAGACCTGGGTTTTAAGATTCGCTCGTATGATACAGACAAGATTATCCGGCTCCATCAAATGGTGCGGGATTACGTCGATACGGACCGGATTTTGAAATCCCTGTCGGAATGACCTCGGCTACAGAACGGCGGAGGCGTGACGGTGGGCGTGGCATTCGATATTGACGGCCGCCGGCAGCGAGGCGATATGACAGGGAGCTGTTTCAATCTGAACCCCCAGCGCGGTTGTATCTCCTCCCAGCCCCTGCGGACCTACCCCCAGAGCGTTGATATCCCGAAGTAAATCCTCTTCGAGGGCGGCGTAGAACGGGTCTGTGTGTCGGCTGCCGACAGGGCGCAGCAGAGCTTTTTTGCTCAGAAGACAGCAGACTTCAAAATCGCCGCCCATACCGACCCCGACTACAAACGGCGGGCAGGCATCCGCCCCGGCATTTCGGACCTGCTCGACAATCCAGCGGCAGACGGACTGAGGGGATTCGGTCGGTTTAAACATCCGAAAAGCGCTTTTGTTTTCGCAGCCGCCGCCTTTGAGGATGACACTGAGCCGCAGCTGCTCACCGGGCACAAGACTCCAATGAACAAAAGCCGGAGTATTGGTATTTGTGTTGCGCCGCAGGTGCAGCGGTTCGGCAACGACGCTTTTGCGAAGCAGGCCTTCCTGCGCAGCCAGCGCAACGCCCTGCTGAATGGCATCCGTCAGCGTGGCGGAGGGATTGTCCGCCGGCGGAGTGATTACCACACGGCTGCCCAGTTCGGCAAAAACAATTGTCAGACCCGTATCCTGACAAATCGGGATGCGTTCGGCGGCGGCAAGGCGTGCGTTTTCGAGCAGCTGCTCCAGAATCAGTCGGGCACGCGGATTGGATTCGTTTTGTGCGGCCTTCCGAACCGCTGCCGACACGTCCTCCGGCAGTTCATAGGCGGCCCGAATGCATAGATCTGCAACGGTCCTGACGATAGACTCAAACGCCAGCAAGCGCATAGTTATCCGTTTTGGCCGATGGTAAATTCGAAACTTTGGTAGCGTGTATTGCCCGGGCTGTCGCTGACGGCCAGCGTCAACACGTGATCGCCCGGCTCGAGGTTTTCCACCCGCAGCGTAAATTGTTCTTCTGTCGTATCAAACACCTGGTCATCCGGCAGCAGTCCGGCCCAGTCTTCCCGGCTGTTAAGAGTGTACCGGGCTTCGGCCACAGCCGAAAAAACGTCTGCGGCACTGAAACGAATCTCCACCGTGCGGCCCTGGACGTTCAAATGCACATCTTCCACGGTGGGGGCTGTATTGTCCACAATAACGGTCTCGCTGATGCGGGAGGAGGTCAGGGCGTCGGAAGGGTGATTGGAGCGTTTGTCATCGGCGGTCAGCCGGATTTCATACCGCCCGTCTTCCACTGTTCGGCTGTCCCATTCAAACACGGGCTTTTCCGAGTCTTTTTTCAGGGAAATCCAGCGTTTGCGGCCCTGTTTACGGAAATCGAAATGATACACCAGCGTATCTCCGTTTTCATCCGAAGCCCGCGCCAGGATTTGGAACAGGTAGGGTTTTTGCTTGTCTTTGGAGGGCTGAACCTGCAGGGACTGAATCTGCGGCGGGAGATTCGGAATACTGTGAGCAATCGCTACTTCCTGCAGAAGAGGACTTTGCGCGGATTTGCCTCGAACCAGGGTAAGCCGATATTGCAGGTACCGTGCAACCGGACAGCCCAAATCCGCCGGTTTGGTCAGCTCTTGTTCGGCCGTCCATGGAGAAAAGGTCGGGTCATTGGGTTCGTTGAGATTGCCGCTGCGAACGGAAAACCGGATGGACGTGTCCTCCGGAAGACGCGCTTCGGCCTGAATTTTTCCCCAGCGGGCGGGCTGACCGGCGTCAATGAGGTCGGAGGTATAAGTGCCTTCCGGGGCTGCTTCTGGAGCCAGACGAACCAGCTGCGGCGGATTGGACAGCGCCAGCAGAAGCCCTTTCTCTGCATCAGCAGTCAAAGCGGTAATCTGCGCGGATTTGTCATTCTGATACAAAATAGAGCGATGGTCAATGACGGGGTCAAGCCCGAAAAGACGCCCCTGGTTGCCGGTAGCCGCCAGAATGATGCCGTCCTGATAAAGCAGATCGTAAAAGACAACTCGGTCGGAAAAGATTTCCCGCGCGAACCCGTCCGGGCTGATTCGGACCAGCATGCTGGCGGCGCGCGGCCCCGGTCCGACCGGCGGAGCCGGCGGGGCGGTTGGGGGCATCGGCCGCTGTTCTTCGACCGTATTTGCCGCCGTCATATGAAATTCACCCGGCTCCTCTTCTTCATCCCCTCCTTCGTCCGGCTCCTCCGGTTCCGTCGGCTCTGTATCGGATTGGGGTCTGCCGGGCGATTTGGACAGCGCCTGAGCGGCGGAGTCAATCCGTCCGGCCACCGCGGCGGCGCTGGAAGCCGCCAGATAGATGCTGCCCTCGGGGTCCGTGGTCAGGGCGGTAATTTCCTTCTGCTGACTGTCATAGAGAACGCGGACGGTGCGGGTCTTTACATCGATCTGATACAGCAGACCGCGGGTGTCGCTGCCCGCCAGCAGGGAACCGTCTTTGGCCCAGGCCAGCGAGAGGATGTTTTTGTCGCGGCTTTCGAAAACAATTTCTGCGTTTCCGCCGAACGGCGGAAGGCGGTAAATCCGCCCCTTGGGACCGGTGCCGATGTACAGCGTCCCCTGGGAATCCGCAAGAACGGCGTAAATATAACGGTCGGTATCCGATTGAAAGAGTACGGTCGGCTCCTTGTCAAACCGAATCAGCCGGGCCTGTTTGCCGCTGATGCCCGCCAGGAGACGTCCGCCTGCATCGAAGGCCAGAGCAAAGATATGCTCATTGCGCAGCGGGGCGGTCAGGGCCGCCGCCGCATCTTTGGGACGGGAAGAGCTGTCCGTCGGATACAAAATCTCTGTTTGCCCGCGGGCATATTTAAAAAGGGTGCCGTTGGGACTGGTTCCCAGATAAACGGCCGAACCGTCCGGTTCGGCCAGAACGGTATTGATGGTCCAGACGCCCACAAGGGTTTCGGGCTTCAGCAGAACCTCCGCACGGCGGGCCAGACGCAGGTTGCCGTCGGAATCCACCATCAGATTGTCCAGTTTGCCTTTCAGGAAATGCTCGCTTTTGGAATGGCGGGTAATCACGGAGGTAACGGCCTTTGCGGGGCCTGCCAGCAGAATTCCGGCGGTCCAAACCGCCGTCAAAAATAAAAACGGCTTTTTGTTCATGAAGTCTTCCTTTATGGTTCTATCTGAATGGGGACTGTGATGTTTCCGCTCGGAATCCAGTCCATAGTTATTTGCGTTTGGATCCAGTTTTGCAGCGGCATTGCCGGCGTAAAACGGCGATTGTCCTGCAGGAGAAGCACCCGGCTGGATGGAAGGTCCGGCAGGTCCTGATGGCGAATGGCGATGCCGCCTCGGCCCAACAGAAGGACGGCAGTCAGCTGGTTGCGGGGCATCTGCACAATGCGGCGGACCGCTTCCAGCATCGACGGCAGGTCTTCGGCGGTAAACTGATGCGGCGATGCTTTCTGAAGAAACGCCAGATACTCCTCCCGGTCCAGCACCTGAAGCATATACGTGCCTGTCTTCAGTTCCGCCGGAATCGGCAGGTGGATTGAGTGAACGGTTTTGTCGGTTCGGAAGGACTCCAATACCGTGCGGACGGTCACAGACTGGCCGGGTTTGGGTTTGTCATCGGACAATTCGGCCGCCCATATTTCCGCAGCACGGGACCGGCCGGAAATGCGCAGGGAAAGCTCCACCGAGCGGATGCCGGCCGGTCGGTAGGGATTGTTCATCAGAAGGTTGGCAATCCCGGAAATTTCCGATGCCGGCACGAGGGCTTCCGAATCCGTGCTGATATTTTTGAACTGAATGGGTTCCTCCCCTTCGATTTCGACCGTCCCCTGATACTCGAGGGAATGTTCCTGAGGCAAATCCCCGTAATAAAGGGCCGCTGACATAATGGCGACCCGCAGAATTAAGGGGGTCAGCATCGGGTGGACGGCCACACGGCAGTTAAACTCTTTGGTCTGTCCCAGGTCCGCACGCTCCAGATGGATTCGCAATGGAAGCATCGGGGGTTCCTGCCCGATTCGCCCGAAAACACCGGCGGCCTGATCCGATGTGAGTGTTCCGAGAATCGGTCCGGGAGAGCCGAATTTGAACGAAATAGACCGGCGGGCAATCGTGGTATGAATGTAGCCGGCCGCCATCGGCAGCTGGACGGCTCCGGTCCCCAGCAGACTGTGCCCGTATCCGTAAACGGTGTCGCCGACCACATCGGTGGCTGTTCCAATGGCGGCGATGGAGATGTCCCCTCCGCACAAAACAACGGACAGCACACCGCCCGGGGTGATTTGTCCCCGCCCCTGAGAACCTGCGGAATCGTCAGCAGCTGCCCCGGTGAACGCTGCAAAACCGAGCGATTCAAAAATCGGCTGGAGGGACTGAACAGCGCCGGCGGGTGCCGACATCATCAGGGGAAGCCTTGTGCGGCGGCCGGAACAGGTTTTCTGAAGCCAGTCCAGATAACGTTTCTGGGCTTTTTCTGGATGGATAAGGTCTTTTGGTTCCGGAGCCAGAGAAGGGACCTGCCCGGAGGGAGCGGGGGATTCTACATTCAGCATATCCTGAATTGGACGAACTAAATAGAGCGGCTCGACTGCGTCCGCCCAGCCGGCTGCCAGGGCTCCGGCCAGCCGACCGTCCAGATAGACCGGCGAGCCGCTGCATCCCTGGACGGAGCCGACGGTTTTGAATCGCTCATCCGTGCCGACGACAAGGATAAAATCCGACCCAGGCTCGGCATTGCGGACAATGCTGAGTACTTTCAAGGGAAATCGCTCTACGGCCGTTCCCTCCAGAACCGTCAGGCAGTACCCTTCCATTCCCGGCCGGACTTGTTCGAGCGGGATATGTCGGCTGGGATCCAAAGTTGCCGCTGAAAGCGGGCTTGGTGCACCGGGCCGCAACAGAAGCTGAAGAAACACAATGGTCCAGGCCAGCAGGTTTTTTTTCATTTCCGCATCCTCGGTATTTTCCCATTCTTCCCCTCCGGCGGAGGGGGAAACTATAGTATGGGCAAAGAGTTCTTGCCTGTCAAAAGCAAACTTCTTATAATCAGCGGTTTTGGGAACCTTATCAATGAACCAGCAGGCGGCTTTGAAGCCGGGAAAGCCGAACAGACCTGCCGAGCAGCCGGCATTAGCCGAAAACAGGAATTGTTATGGATGCAGAACATCGTCACGAACTGAAGACCAACGAGCTGGCGGAGTTTTTTGCCCAGCTGCCGGATTTTATGCGGAAGTATTCCAATCAGATTATCGGGGTTTGTCTGATTTTGACGGCCCTGGTTGTGATTCCGCTTTGGAAGCACTGGCGTCAGGAAAGCCGTCGGGCTCAGCAGGCCGCCATGGTCTCCCGGATTCAGACTGCACGGGAGGCCGTTACGAAGGCGACCCGTCAGACGGAAGGAGTTCAGCCGGCCTCTTTGCTTGACTCGGCGGCGGAGGAATTGAGGACCGCATCTCAGACGGCTCCGCAGGAAGACCTGGCGGCTCTGGCACGCATTGAAGAGGCCAAACTGCTCCGTTCCGCTCTGCACCTCCAGGCGGATTTGAGCCCCGAGGAGGTTTCCTCCAGACTGGCCAAAGCTCAGGAGGCCTGTCAGCAGGCCCTGTCGCTGGCCCAGTCCCCGACCCTCAAAGGGCTGGCGGAGCTTCAGCTGGGACTTTGTGCGGAAGAAAGCGGCCAGTACGAACAGGCCCGCGACATCTATACCCGAATTGTGCAGAACACGGCCTATCAGGGAACATCGGTTACCGAACAAGCCCGGCAGCGGTTGGAGCAGTTGGAAGATAATTCCGTAAAGGTTGTCTTTGCTCCGGCCCCTCCGCAGGAAAAGGAATCCTCTTCCGCTGCTCCTGAAGCGCAGCAGGCCGCCCCCGCCGCCCAGCCGTCTCTGGTGCCGGCTCCTTCGGCTGAATCAGCCGCCCAGTAGCCGTATGACAATGGACGAGGAATACCCTCTTTCTGAAAACGGTTCCGAACCGGAAACGGACGAGTTGCCCGAACAGTCGGACGAAACCGAAGAGCTGGCGGGTGAACGTCTGCGTTTTCGTGTCGGCTCCAATCTGAAGTTTCGCCGGCTGGATAAGTATCTGTGCGGACGATTCAGCCATTTCAGCCGCACCCGCCTGCAGAAACTCATCAAAGAGCAGGGAGTCAATGTCAACGGCCGGCCCGCCAAACCAAGTTATCAGCTCCGAGCCGGCGATGAAATCGATTTGATTCTGCCGCCGCGGCCCATCCGTGAGCTCATTCCGGAAAATATCCCGCTCGATGTGCTGTACGAGGATGATTATCTGATTGTGATCAACAAGCAAGCCGATTTGATTGTGCATCCCGCCCGCGGCTACAAACACGGCACACTCGTCAACGCCCTGGTCTATCACTATCAGAAACTTTCCAAAGGCAGCGATGACTGGCGGCCGGGCATCGTCCATCGGCTCGACCGCAACACCACCGGCGTTCTGGTTGTGGCCAAAGACGACACGTCCCACTGGAAACTGTCCCGCCAGTTTGCCGACCGAAAGACCCGCAAGACCTACCTGGCCATTGTGCACGGCACGCCGGCCCTGCGGGCCGACTGCATCAACCAGCCGCTCGGCGTGCATCCGTTTATCCGGGAGAAGTTTGCCATCCGCCCGGACATCGGCAAAGAAGCGATAACAATCTACGAAGCGCTGGAGGCCTTTCGCGGGTACAGTCTGCTTAAACTCGATTTAAAAACCGGCCGCACCCATCAGATTCGCGTGCATCTGTCCTGGATGAAGCACCCCATCGTGGCCGACGACCTCTACGGCGGCAAGGTCGTCTATCCCTGGCAGATTGAAGACCGCGAGCCGGCGCCGGAAAACCCGCTGATGGCCCGCACGGCCCTTCACGCCTGGAGACTGGAACTGACGCACCCGGCCACGGGCGAACCGATGACGTTCGAGGCCCCGCTGCCGGCGGATATGCAGGCCTTTCTCGATGCCCTCCGAAAATACCGCCGTGCGGACGTGCAAAAACCGTAATTGACCTTCTGTTTTCACCGGGGTAAAATCAGACTGTGTCTAACGAGGAAAAGTATGGTTGCGATCCCATTACCGACTGAATCGATTTCAAGAATATGCCGACAGTTTCATGTCCGTGAAATGGCTCTGTTCGGTTCGGTCCTTCGGCAGGATTTTCGTCCGGACAGCGATATTGATATTCTGGTTACCTTCGACCCGCAAGCCCGCATAGACTTATTTGACTTGGCACAGCTGAAGGAATCACTCGAGGAACTTTTCGGCCGCCCGGTTGACTTAGTCGAAAAAGCCGCCGTCAGAAATCCGTTTCGAAAAAAACAGATATTCGGTCAGCTGGAGGTCATTTATGCGGCCTGAAAATCGAGACGGCGCTTTTTTGTGGGATATGATTCAGGCCTGTCGGGATATTTTGGATTTTGCCTCCCATAAAACCTTTCAGGATTTTGAAAACGATAAGATGCTCCGGTCTGCTGTGGAAAGACAGATTCTTATTTTAGGAGAAGCAGCCAGAAATATTTCTGATTCTCTCAAGCAAAGAACGCCCCAGATACCCTGGAAATTGATTATCGCCCAACGAAATATTTTGGCTCATGAGTATGGAGAGGTTTTGACGGAGCGTATTTGGAACGTTGTTCAGCATCGCATACCCGAATTGCTTGGCCAATTGCAGGCCCTCCTGCCGAGTCCTCCGACCGGCACGGATTGATCAAAATCGGTTTCTATAGGTTTTGTTTTCGAAGAACTCTTACGGGCCGGGGGCGCGGTATATCAGTTTGAATCGGGCGCCGTTGCGCGGAATCAGCGAGCGGGTTGTGGAGGTATGCATCGCCCACTGCCAGTCCTCGCCCGTACCGCCCTCCAGGCCGATATCCAAATCGCACGTGTAGGTGCCGCGAATCACAAGCCCTGTGCCGGTGGAATAGATTGTCCCGTCGGCATTGTACGTCGTCCAGCCGATGGTCAGCCGATGATTGACGGCGGGTTCGTACTTTTCCACAATAAACTTGCCGTATCGGCCGCTGCTGGTGATATAGGCAAAATACGTCCCGGGCCAGAACTGGCTTCCGTCCGAACCGCTGATTGCTGTTGAAGACAGCTGGGCGTCCATCGCCGCAACGGCGGTCCGGTCGAGCGCCCCGTAACCTTCCCACAGCCAGTCGTCCGTCCAGTCCTCCAAATCCGTCAGGTCAACCCGCCCTGAATAATTCAAATCCGTCAGGCCGCACCAGCCGGGCAGCGTGCAGTCCGTACGGAGCCAGGCCTGGGCCAGACGGGCAAAATCCTCCAGATTCACCCGATAATCGCGGACCAAATCGGAAGGACTCAAATCCGTATAAAAGCCGGCAATTCGGAAATTGTAATCCCACGTGGTGGCGCTCCATAAGCTCCAGGTTTTCATATCATAAGGCGCCGTGGAGCTGCTCAGCGAATACCCCTGACTGTCCGGCCAGGGGTTATCCGTGCGGGCGGCAATTGAAGAGGACAGATTGTTCAGATGGCCGTCCTGAACATACGAAGTGAAAATATAGGTTTTCTGTCCCCACAAATCCATGTTGACCGGGAAGAAGACCCATCCGCCGTTAAACGAGGCGGGGACATCTTTTGTCACTGTTTTGATGATAGTCCCGTCTGCGGCCCGCACATCCAGCACCAGCGTGACCGCATGGCCCGTACCGGTCGGATTATAGACATAGTCGAACCGGTCGGTGAATTGAAAACCCGCATAGGCGACCTGTGCACTGCGGGGCAGGACGATGCTTTGTCCGCAGCCGACATTTCGAGGCGTCCAGGCCGGTCGGTCATCGCCGCCGAACCAGCCCTGGGCATTGTAGGTTTCTTCTTTCCGTTCAAATTCATACACCGTCAGCGAATGAGGTCCCCGGATATTATTGTTCTCGTTGGCTTCCAACACGTTCTGGTCCGCGTCCGCCTGCAGATAAATTGATTGGGCACCCGGAATGGGATAGGTATAAGTGAAGTTCCAGGTATAGGTTTCATCCGGCGCCAGACTCGGAACGTAGGCGTAAATCGCTCCGTATTCATAACTGCCCGGGGGGGTGGAGCGGTTGGGGTAAAAGTCCAGATAGAAATTGCCGGCACTTTGTGAGCCGACGTTCCGCACAACGCACTGAAACGTCAGCTCCTGGTCCTGTATAGCGGTTTCCTGCTGCTGACAGACAAAGGATTCAATCATCAAATCCGGCCGGGCCGGCGTAATCCGAAATGGCTGGTCGCTTAAATCGTACGGGTCGCCGTCGGAGGCATCCTGAATGCGGATGAGGCAATTGTCGCTGGGGGTATTCGGCACCGTCCAGAGGAAGGAACCGTCGTTGGCGGTGGACAATGCAATCGGCGGGTCCACCCAGTGGCTGCCGCCGTCCAGCGAGTAATCAATCCGCACGAACGGAATGGTGCCCCACGAGTTCCAGGTGATTTCCCGCACCGCGCCTGCGGGCCAGCCCTCTCCGCCGTTGGGCTGCGTGACGGCAATCGAATACAGGAAGAAGCCGTTCAGCACGGTAGCCGTGTTCGAATAGTCTGAATATCCCTGACTGTTAAAGGCACGCACCCGAAACTTGTAGTAATAGTTAAACAGCAGAATCTCATTCATTTGATAGGACATCACGTTGGCGCCGACGCTGTCCAGAACCGTCCAGCCCACCGGTTCCGTGGAAAACCGGGACCATTTTTTGTATTCAATTTCAAAGCCGTTTTCATTGGCGGAGTTGTCTTTCCATTGCAGATGAATCTGTGGGGAGGTGATGGCCGCCGTCAGATTGGAGGGTGCCAGGGGCAGCTGGACTGTGCTGATTTCCATCTTCTGGCAGTAATTGGCGCGGGCCGCCCGCTCATCATTCCAGGCGACAACGGCTCCGAAAGGCGCTGGGCCGTCCTTGGCAAAGAGAATTTTCGGATACTTCTGATGAGCGCCCGGCGTGGACGGATACACATCATCATCAATCACCCAGCTGGACCACATCAGCCCTCCGGCCGCATTGACGCGGCAGGCCCGAATGTTATAACTTAAGCCCCAGTAGTCCTGCCATGCGGCAATCATCCCGCCTGTCGTGTCAGCGCAGACCACAGGGTTTCGCTGCGAACCGGGTGTCAGATTGTTGATGCGGATGCCGTACAGTGTCCACTGGATATTGCCGTCGCGGTCGATATGCTGGGCGTAAATATCGCTGTTGCCGCCCATGGCCGGCTCGTTTCGCCAATCCGTCCAGACGGCATAGGCCCCTTCGGCTCCATTGCTGCAAACGTCGGAGTTGATGCCGTAGGTCCAAGCGCTTCCGCCCACCGCTGACGCAGAGACCAGCTCCAGCCCGCCCGCCGCCCAAAGCACCGTGCCGGCATAATTAACGCGCTGAATCCGAACATTGTCGCTCGTATTCCAGCAGACAATCGCTCCCCCCTGACCGTCGGCAGCGGCGTGCATTTCCGTTGTGGTGCTGGTGGTGTTTCCTATCGTAACGGCGGCTCCCCACAAGGGCACAACAGAACCTCCGCTGACGGCCGCCCGCCGGGCAACGACCTGCAGGCCGTTCAGTCCGGCGACAATCACGCCGCCCGCTCCATCGGAAACGGCATCGCCCGGTTTAAAGCCCAGATTCAGCCCGTCCACACCGCCTGTCAAAACCCCGCTGCTGTTAAAATGCACCAGACGATAGACAGCACTGCACTGCAGGGCGGCATACGCACCGCCCGCTCCGTCGCCAACCAAAATCGGCTTGGGCTGGCTGGAGCCGCCGTCCATATACGAACTGGTCAGGACCGCTGCCGAGGCCCACAGTTTTGTGCCCAGCTGGTTGACCCGCTGGGCTTTATAGACCCACGTTTTGATAGGCGTATCGCTGATTTTCTCCACCCAGGCGACAATCGCCCCGCCGTTGCCGTCGGATATCACATCCGGATTCTGATTATCCAGCCCGGACGAAAGAACAACCTCTGAAAGCCATGCCGGGCCGGGAATCGGAAATCCCCCGCTGGTTTGGCCGGTGTAATCGATTCGCTGCAGGAGAACCTGATAGCCGATATCGGCTTCCCAGGCAAAATAGATTCCTCCGTCCTGGTCCGTGGCAATGTCGAAACGGGACGCTGTAGTGCCGTTGACCGTAATCGGGACGCCGCCGGAATACCAGAGTTTATCCCCGTCGGCAGCAAACGATGGAACCCAAACATACAAAAGAATAAAGACCGGAAATGTATATTTTGCGGACATTTTTCTACCCTCCCTTTCTTAAGAAAAAAACCAATCGCTTTTTGCTCATTTCAGCAGGGCGGAACTTGGGAAAATCAGGGGTGTTTCATGCCGTCCTTTTTGAACAACTATACAAAAGTTGTGTTCAAATTCAAGAAATTTCCGGATTAAAAAGAGGGGAATTGACCAGCAAGTCCGGGGAGGCCGACTGCATTTGTCGGCGGAAGAAATCCCGATAAATACCGTTTTGGCTTACTAACTGCGTGTGGGTTCCCTGTTCCACAATTCGTCCGTTTTGAAGGACAAGAATCCAGTCGGCGCCCATCACAGTGGCCAAACGATGGGCAATAATAAACGTTGTTCGTCCGCGAATCAGATTCTGCATGGCCTGCTGAATCCAGTATTCCGATTCTGAATCCAGCGAGCTGGTTGCCTCATCAAAAATCAGGATGGGCGGATTTTTTAAGAAGGCCCGTGCAATTGTAATTCGCTGTTTCTGCCCGCCGGAAAGCATCAGTCCCCGCTCGCCGACCTCCGTATCAAATCCTGCCGGCAGGGTCTGGATAAAGTCCAGAGCGTGCGCCGAGCGGGCCGCCTCTATCACCTCCTCTTCTGAAGCCGAAGGATTTCCGTAGAGGATATTTTCCCGAATCGTTCCGCTGAAGAGCATCGGCTCCTGGAGCACCATTCCAACGGCTTTCCGCAAGGAAGGTACTTTGATATCCCGCACATCGATGCCGTCAATCCGCACGGCCCCGGACTGCACATCGTAAAATCGCGGAATCAGACTGACCAGGGTGCTTTTGCCCGACCCGCTGGGACCGACCAGAGCAATCCGGCTGCCCGGCTCGGCTGTAAAGTGAATATCCTGCAAAACGGGCCGGTCCGGCTGATAGCCGAACCAAACGTGCTCAAATTCCACACGTCCCTGAACTGAAGGCAGGTCCACAGCATCCGGACGGCTGCGAATGTCCGGCTGCTCGTCCATAATCTGAAAAATGCGTTCCAGCGCCGCCAGGGCGTTGGCCATTACCACATTCAGCTCGGAAAACCGCTGCATCGGCAGGTACAGCGGCCCCAGATACATCATCAGCGCCACCAAATCGCCGACGGTCATCGCCTCCTTGAGCACGCGCATTCCCCCGAAGGCAATCACCACAAGCGGAGCCAGCCCAATCAGCGTGCCGGTAACGGCCTGATTGAGTCCCTGCATCAGAATCCGCTGCATATTGATGGAAAAAAGCTTCTCCGATTGCCGGCGAAAACGCCGTTTTTCCGTTTTTTCGCGTCCGAAGGCATGGATGACTGCCGTAGCCGAAATCCGCTCACTCACATCGCCGGCCATGACCGCCAGTTCATCCTGAATCCGCATGGTTGCGGCGCGGATGCTTGTGCTGAAACGGCGGAAAAAGAACAGATAAACCGGATAGGTCGCCAGGGCCGCCAGAGCCGTCGGCATGTCAATTCGAAAAATAAAAAAGAGAATCGCAATCAGGGCCGCCGCATCCATCCACGTATTGGTCAGGGCTGTGCCGACCAGATTTTGAGCCAGGGCGATATCGCTGATGAGGCGGGAGACGATTTCCCCGCTGCGGTGCCGGCTGAAAAATGAGGCCGACAGACGCAGAATGCGCCAGTACAGTTCATACCGAAGATGAAACACCGCTCGGTGGCTGGCCTTGTCTGCATAGATGTGCCGGATGTACACAAATGGCGCATAAAGAAACAGGTACACGGCGGTCATCGCTCCGGTGCAAATCAGCAGCTGCCGCATTTTTTCGTCCGCCGGCATCATCGGATTTAAGAACACGCCGTCCACCAGATAGCGCGTCACCTGCGGAGTCAGCAGCGGCACCGTAAACTTGACGATACCGCCCAGAACCGCCAGCACCAGATAGCCGCTGTACGGCCGCACATATCCCAGAAAACGAATAAAATTGTTTCTTTTTTGAGCCATTCGGATTTTGCAGAAAAGGCCTGCCTCCTCAAACCCCCATTGTATCCGAAAAGGTCGGCGGAATAAAGCTCTCTTTCTAAACAGGCCCCTCGGTTGTTAGAAGGTGTGAATAACCTGAAAGCCCAGTGCCGCAGGCTGAATGCGGTACATCCCCGGGAAGTCATTGGTAAAGCCGAACTTGCGCTTGCCCAAGTCTTTGTCAAACCAGCCCAGAATGTTGTAGGCATCCAGACGGAGCGTAGTGTTGGCACTGTATTTGTACTCCAGACCCATGTTCCAGAAATAGCTGGGCTCGAACGATTCCAGACCGTTTTTCTGGTCAAACCGGGCCGGACTCCAGGCAAAAAGACGCGCATAGTCCTTGCCGCCGGGCCAGCCCCAATAAAAGATTGCGGAACTGCTCAGCGTGCACCGCTCATTGAAGTGCCATAAAAGACGCAGTTTCGTTTCATGATTGGCCCAGTTGGCAAAATTATTGCCGCGCCCGCTGTACGCCGCTGTTTCTTCGATGGATGTGATGCCCTTGAAAAGCGATACGTCGTCCAGTTGGGTGTAAGTTTGCGAAGCCGAAAACTCCAGCCGGTCGCTGGGTTTGTAGAGAATTTCCCCTTCGGCTCCGTAGGATTTCAGGTTCGCTACCAGACCGGTGCCGCCCAGACTGCTTGAATAACTGACCAGGTCCTGGTCGTGGATAAAGTAGCCGGCCGCCAGCCACAGATTCCGGCTGTGCTGGCGTTCATAGCGGATTTCGAAGGCATCCAGCGTTTCATAATCGCTGTTGTTTTTTCCGGCCATGTCGCTGCGTTTCATATTTTCCGCCACATCCGTCCGCGAGGCACGACCCAGCATCAGCTTGATTGTATCTTCGGGAGAAGGGGTAAAAATCAGGGTTCCCCGCGGCGAGAACATCTGTTCAACAAATGTATGGTCGTCCATACGAGCGCTGAAAAAGGCCGTCAGCCAGGAATTGACCGTCCACTGGTATTCCCCGACAAGAGACCGCATATCGGTGCCCCAGCGAGGCATTTCGCGGCGGTTGCCCATAATGTAATTGAGAGTCCGGTCTTCCCCAATGGGGTCCAGACCGAACTCTTCGTGGCTCCATTCGCCTCCAAAGGCCGCCTTGTGATTTTCATTCAGGTTCCAGTTGGCCATAATCCGTCCGTTGTACTCGTCTTCGCGATAAACCACTTCCCGGCTGAATCCCCACGGGGTGGACTCAAACTGAGTCAGGTCATAGCTGAACCGGTACAGCACGCTGAACGCATCAGAAACCTCCTGTTTGTATTCGGCGGTGAGTGTTCCCTGTGCATAGCCGACTCCGTACGCGATATCCCGCTGCGGCCAGCCGCCCTCGAGCGGACGAAATTCGCATTGGTCCACGTATTCGCCGCCCTGTGTAAAACGGGCCCACACATTCAAATCTCCCAGCGTATAATGGGTATGCAGCTTCATCCGCGGCCTTCCTCGATAGGCCTCGTTGTAGTTTTTCATGAAATCCGGGTTGTGGTAATATTCATCCACTCCCAGCTGATAGCCCGGCTGATTGGGAGTTCCCCACCAGCCGGAGGGGCCGCCTTCCTTGTACGCGCCCGGTCCGCAAAGATACCGCAGCGGCGACTTGGAGGGTTCGGCGCCGGGATACAGGGAGCCGCCGGCATACACCAGAAGCCCTTCGTCCTCCGAGAACATCCGTCCCCACTTTAGTTCTGCAGAGTAGTATTCTTCGATGATTCCCGACCGAAACGACGCTTCCGTTCCCTGAAATGTCTTCGGGTCATCGATGATCAAATTGATGACCATCGACAAAGCGCCGGCTCCGTACAGGGCCGAACCGGGACCGCGAATGACCTCAATCCGCTGAATATCACGGAGCATCGGCAGGTCCCGCTCACTGTACACGCCGAAATCCGTCTTTTCATTCATCTGCCGTCCATTAACCAGCAGCAGATATTTGTCGTCTTTGCCCAAGATGCCGCGCAGCCCCATGTGCCGCGGCTTGGTGCCGGTAAACACCCACTGAAAGTTCGGCACGTAGATTTCCAGCAGCTCGATCAGACTTCGTGCTCCGGACTGGAGAATCTGCTGACGCGTGATGACCGTCATCGTCATCGGCATTTTGCGTTTGGTAGTCTCGGTCAATGAAGCCGTGCTGATTTCCACATTCATTAGTTCTTCCAGAGACATTTCGAATAAGTCCGGGGTGTTAGTCCGATCTTCGGCGGCGGGATTCAAGGAGGCGCTGCTGTCCGGCAAAGTTTTTCCGAAAGAAATCCGGACAAAAAAAACCATTAATCCTATATGAAACAACGCGATTGCTGTCCGTTTCATAAAAGGGCCCTCGTCTGCCTGTTGTTCTGTTTGGAGAGACTCCTTGTGTGCGATTTCGGAGAAAAAAGGAGAGCGATAAACCTTTTTTTGCGAAAAACAGCGATTTTTGCGGAAAGGAAAATCAGTGTCCTATAATAAACGTGAAAAATGCGGCAGGCCGCTGAAAGGAAAGTTTGGGGGGAGGAAAGAGAAATTCACTCAAAAGGATGGGCAACGTCAGATAATCGGTTTTCTTCTCCGAACAGCGGGTTATGGAATCAATGAAAGGGTTCGACTGATATAATCTACAACAGCATCTTCTTCGTTGGAGGCAATGATTTCATCGGCACAGGATTTCAGGGACTCGTGGGCATTCGCCACGGCAACAGCCCGGCCGGCCGTGCGGAACATCTGTATATCATTGATATGGTCGCCGAACACCACGACATTGTCCATCGCAAATCCGTACATTCGGGCCAGCTCCGTTACGGCTTTGGATTTGCAGGCGGCGGCATCGTGAATCGTCAGCCACCAGTGTCCGTTAGAGTAGGGATTTTGAAAGTGGAAGCATTCGAGCCGTTTGCCGTATTGTTCTTCCAGACGGCGGGCCAGCCGCTCCACCAGCCGGTCCTCCCCCATCACCGCAAACGAGACTACCTGCAGTGAAAGCGCCTTTTCCAGCGGTTCTATCCGGCACAGACGGGCACGGCTGTGCTCCATCAGCACCCCGTGAAACCAGCGCATCTGTTCATTCAGCAGGTCCTGATAATAGAGTTTGTCGGAACTTCCGTCATATCCGCAGATAAATGGTGCCAGCCCCGTCCGCCGGATTTCGTCATAGACCGCCGCGGCCAGATTTTTCTCGATGGCTTTGACCTGCAGCGCCCGGCCGGTGGCAAAATCCGACAGAAACGCCCCGTTGACGGCAATCACCGGCAGACGCAGCGGAACCCCTTCCAGCAGCGGCACAATCTCACTCCAGGTGCGGGCGCTGGCTACGGTAAAGTTGACCCCCGCCTCCAGCAGTTCGCACAGCCGGCGGCGGCTGCGATCGGAAAGGGTTCCGTCATTGCGCAGCAGCGTGCCGTCCAGGTCGGACACATACAAGATGCGGCGAATGTCCGAATCCATCGTTTATTCCTGCGGAAGTCTGGCCAGGTCTCTGTCTGTGCCGGCCACCATCAGGATATCGCCGGCATAAATGACCGTATCGGGCATGGGGACATTAATGATGCTGTCTTCCTCTTCTGTATGGGGGCCGCTTTCCCGCTTGATGGCTACCAGGTTTACGTTGTATTTCTGGCGCAGCTGCAGCTCGCGGACGGTTTTACCGTGGAAACTGTCGGCGGCTTTGACCCGTGCCAGACTGTAGCCCGGCGCAAAGTCGATTTTTTCATCAATGTGCGGAGCAATCAGTTTGTATGCCCACCGCTGGGCCGTTTCAATCTCCGGATAGATTACCTCTGTGGCTCCGACCGCACTGAAGACCTCGCCGGCCGTCAGGTCCGCCGCACGGGCGTAGATTTTCGGCACCCCCAGCTGCTTGAGGTTCACAACTGTCAGAATCGCCGATTCAAAGGCCCGGCCCCGCTCGCCCATTCCGACAATGGCCACATCGACCTTGTCCACACCCTGCGCGCGGAGGGCTTCAATGTCTGTGCTGTCCAGACGCACGGCATGGCTGACCTGATCGCGGATGTCTTCAATAATCTCCCGCTCCCGGTCGATGGCAATCACTTCGGCCCCGCTCATAGCCAGGGCAATCGCCAGCTTCTTTCCGAATCGTCCCAGCCCGATGACTGCAAACCGCTTCATAAGGTCTCCTCGGTTAACCCACCACAACCGGCTCCGACGGATAGTCAAAACCGGCCGGCTTAATTTCGTGCGTCAGCCCCGCCAGGAGTGTCAGCGGTCCCAGACGCCCGATCAGCATCGTGAATATGATAATCCATTTGCCGGCGGCTGTCAAAGACGGCGTAATCCCCGTGCTCAGCCCCACGGTCGCTAGGGCCGAGGCCGCCTCAAACAGCAAATCCAGAAAAGCAAACTGGCTGTGCCGCTCGGTAATCGCCAGCCCCAGCGTCGCCGTCAGCAGCGTCAGTCCGAACAGGAACACCACCGTAACCGCCCGGCCCACAACCAAAAGCCGAATCGACCGGCGAAACATCTCCACATCCCGCCGTTTCCGAAAGGACGCCCACGCAATCATCACCACGACGGCGAAGGTGACGGTCTTGATGCCGCCGGCGGTCGAGCCGGGCGAGCCGCCGATAAACATCAGCACTATCAGGATAAACCGCGAGGCCTCCGAAAGCGAGGCAATGTCCACTGTATTGAAGCCGGCGGTTCGGGCGGACACGGAATGGAAAAAGGCCGTCAGAACATCCCCTCTATAGGGGCCTTCCGGCCGGCAGGATTCAAACAGCAGCAATGCGCCCGTCCCTCCGACAATCAGCAGCGCACTGACGGTCAGCACAATCTTGGTCTGAAGCTGCATCCGCACCGGCGAGCGGGCCGTAAACACAAGACCCGGATGCTTCAGTCGGTAAATAAACCGAACCAGATGGTCCTGGGCCACGCTGAGCAGATTGTACAGCACGCTGAAGCCCAGACCGCCCAGAACAACCAGCGGAGCAATCACCAGATAAACGCGGGCGGATGTTTTGTAGCTCATCAGATTGTCCGAAAACAAACTGAATCCTGCATTGCAGAAAGCACTGACCGAGTGGAAAATGCTGCAGAACCAGCGGCCCTCCGGGGCGGCAAAACGTCCGTCTCCCTCCTGCCACATCGAATACAGCGCCAGGGCCCCGACGGCCTCAATCAGCAGGGTAGTCAGGATGATAAACGCAATCATCCGGACAATACGGCTGAGGGTTTGGGTATTCAGCAGGTCCTGCATGGCCGCCGACTCCCGCACACTCAGCGCCTGGCCCAAAATCATCGCCATCACCGCCCCGAAAATCACAATTCCCAGGCCGCCCAGCTGAATCAGGGTCAGAATAATCATCTGCCCCATCGGCGTAAAATCTTTCCCTGTATCTTTGACAATCAGACCGGTTACGCACGTGGCACTGGCGGCTGTGAACACCGCATCCGTAAAAGACAGCGATTGCAGATTGTGAGAGCGCGGCAGCATCAGCAGACCGGAGCCGGCGGCAATCAGCACCACGAACAGACTGGCCAGCGCCCGCGGAGGATTTTTCCCCGTCGCCGCCGCCGCCACCATCGTCCGGCACAGTTTGACAATCACCTGGAGCACCAGATACGTGTCAATCGCAACCAGAATCGCCAGCTTCGCCCCGCCGGCGGAAAACCAGCGTCCGGCCCCGATCACCGACAAAAACAGAATCGACAGCAGCGGAATTTCAAACCAGTTGTATTTCAAAAACTCCCGGCGGGATTCCGCATTCGAGAACCGGACCGCTTTTTCCGTCAGAAAAACAGCCAGACAGACAAACTGAATGGTGTAAAGCACCTTTGCCGGCAGCAGCAGCCGGTCAAAGCCGTACAAGAGCACAAACGTAGCGGCCACCGTTGCGACCGCCAGACCATTGACGGCCATCACGGCCCGCTCTACGGCGGCATTTTTATAGTGAATCCTCATACCTTAGAGTTCTTACCGTTTTTGTGCGGTTTTTTCCAGCATATTTTCAGCCGACATCCGCCAGCCCCAGCGATGCTCCGAACCGCTCAATCAGGGCCTTGCGCAGGGCCGCATGTTCCGGTCCGGACAAAACCGGGTCTTTCCGAACCAGGTCAAATGCCTGTTTGCGGGCGAACGTCAGCAGGTCAAAATCCTCAACAATATTGGCGATTTTCAAATCCGGCAGGCCGTGCTGGCGGGTGCTGAACAATTCGCCCGGCCCTCGAAGACGCAGGTCTTCCTCGGCAATCTCAAAACCGTCGCACGTGCGCGTCAGCACCTCCAGACGCTGCCGGGCCTCCGGATTGTCCGTTTCGGCAAACAGCAGACAATACGAGCGGTTCTGCCCGCGTCCGATTCGGCCGCGCAGCTGATGCAGCTGGGCCAGTCCGAACCGCTCGGCATTCTCAATCACCATCAGCGTCGCATTCGGCACATCCACGCCCACTTCAATCACCACCGTGCTGACCAGAATCTGAATCCGTCCCGCCCGAAACTCCGCCATCATCTGCTTTTTTTCTTCGGCTGGCATCTGTCCGTGAAGAAGCCCCACCCGGAATTCCGGAAAAACGGTTTTGGACAAAAGATGATACTCCTCCGCCGCCGCTTTGAGCCGGCCGTTTTCGTCCGAACCGTTTTCGCTTTCAATGCGGGGGTACACAAAATAGGCCTGCCGGCCCGCCTGAATCTGCCGGCGGAGAAACTCCATCGCTTCGCGGCGTTTGTCCGGCGGGACCCATCGCGTGATGACTTCTCCGCGGCCGGGCGGACGATGCCGAATCACCGACACATCCAGATCGCCGAAGACCGTCATCGCCAGCGTCCGGGGGATGGGAGTGGCCGTCATCACCAGACAATGCGGCGCAGCACCTTTGCGCAGCTGCGCCCGCTGATGCACGCCGAACTTGTGCTGCTCATCAATCACCGCCAGCCCCAAATCCGCAAACGCAATATCCTCCTCCAGCAGGGCAACAGTGCCCACGACAATGTCAATCTGTCCGCTGCGCAGCTGTTCGGCAATCCGCTCCCGTTCCGCCGGCGGCATTCCGCCTACCAGCAGTGCCCGGCGGACCCGGCTGCCTTTGAGATAACGTTCGATGCTCTCAGCGTGCTGTCGGGCCAGAATCTCCGTCGGGGCCATCATTGCCGCCTGCTTGCGGTTGGCGACCGCCAGCAGCGCCGCATACAGTGCCGCAACCGTCTTGCCGGAACCGACATCCCCCTGAAGCAGCCGGTTCATCGGGACGGTGCGGCTCATATCCTGCACGATTTCCCGAATCACCGTCTCCTGGTCCTCCGTCAGAATAAACGGAAACCGCTGTCGAATCCGCCGGTCAATCTCCTCCGTCCAGACCATCGGAAAGGCACGGCACTGATGCTCCATCTGGTGCCGGCGAACGGCCAGTCCCAGCTGCATCAGAAACAGCTCATCGTATTTGAGCCGCCGCAGGGCCCGCCGGACGGCCTCCTCATCCTCCGGCCGATGAATCTGCCGATAGGCCTCCGCACGCTCGCAGAAGTCATTCTTTTTCAGAAACTCCTGCGGATAAAACTCCGGCAGCTGCTCACAGAGGACATCGAGGGAGGATTGAATGATTTTCTTGATTTGCCAGGAAGGAAGCTTGGCGCTGGCCGGATACACCGGGCCGCTGAAGGCCTCGATATCCTGCGGCTCATCCGCCCGCAGAATGTGAAATTTGGGATTGGTCAGCTGCAGCTGGTGCTTGTATTCGCTCACCGTTCCGATGGCCGCCAGACGCTGACCGGGCTCAATCTGGTTTATCAGGTATCTGCCGTGAAACCATACAATCCGACAAACCCCCGTCTCGTCCGCCAGCATCACTTCAAAGAACGGAATCTTCCGGTGCGCCTGATAATCCGTCTGCTCGACAATCCCGATTACGCAGACGGTTTGGCCCTTGCGGAGGTCGGCGATTTTCGTCGGCTCCGGCGCAAACCGCCAGTCGCGGGGAAAATAATTCAGCAGGTCCTCGGCTGTATGGACCCCCAGTTCCGCCAGCGCTTCGGCACGAGCCGGACCGACACCTTTCAAATATTGGACCGGTGTCAACAAGGTCAGCGAATTTTTTTGCCCCAGTGATTCACTCACACGTTTTTATCCGTACAAATCTGCTGATGAAACCGTTGGATACAGTTCATTTTTGTTTATGATGACCCGGAAGACTTTTTTTTGCAAAACTTTTCCTGCCGGCTTTCTTGTAATGCCTGCAAAATAACGGCTTACGCGATTATCCGACAATCCTTCTCTTTTTTTAGGCATCTGATTAAAATGCGTCTTTCCGTTGTTTTGGACAGGTTGATAGGGTATAATTCTGTTTTGAAAGAGATGCAAGCAGTCTCAAAGGAGTGAGCGAAGAGACAAAGGAGGATAGGATGAAACATGTTAAGCATAGCGCTCTAATCATTCTGTTTTGCTGGATGTCAGGGTATTCCCTTGTTTGCGCCGATGAAGTCATTTACAGCAATACGGCTTATTCAGGGTTTGTTTTTTCGCCGGACCCTATCGTTTTTGATTACGGCATTTCTGCCGGCGGATTTGTCAAAACCCTCCGAATCGGGTACTTCAATAACGAATCTTCCTCGAATTGGATTCGGCTCGATTTTTACGACGATTTCAGCAAAACCTCTTTTGAAATGTGGGGGCATCTGAAGACCATTCTTATTCAAAATCTTCCGACTACGGGCGGGCAGATGGCGGTATATGATTATGTTCTGCCCGAACAGGACCGTTTCACCCTTCCGGCCGGTTCCTTCGGCTTCACGCTGGATACATCCTTCGGGATGAATGCAGCCCTGGCCTCCGGCGGAGCCGGAAATGAAAACCGGATGTGGAAATACGACCCCTTTATGGAGGTATGGAACCCGTTCTGGTTTGGAGGAAATCCCTGGGCCGGGATTTATCTTCAGATTACCAGCGGCCCGCCGATTGAGGAAATTACCTGCGACATTAAAGGATACAAATTCAATGACCTGAACGCCGACGGCGTCTGGGAGCCGGGAGAACCGGCCGTGCCCGGCTGGGAGATTTTTCTGGACCTGAATGACAACGGACAAAAAGATGCCGGAGAGCCGAGTGCCGTCACCAATGACCCCAACGGTATGTATGTCTTTGAAAACCTGCCTGCTCCGGCGATTTATACAATTCGGGAGGCGCCTCAAGCCGGCTGGACGCAGACTTTTCCCGGCCCGGCTCATCAGGAAAAATTCGGTCTGATTGCCGAACCCAATCATATCTATTCCGGTTTTGACTTCGGCAATACGCAGCAGGTTGTCGGGGAAATTTCCGGCTCAGTCTTTCATGACAGCAACGGCAATTCCGTCCGCGACGGACAGGAGGCGGGATTGGCCGGCTGGCGGGTTTTTGTCGATTTGGATGCGAATGACCGCTGGGATACCGGTGAGCCGTATGCGTTCACACTCGCAGATGGAACCTACCAAATCTCCGGTCTTGGGTTGGGGACTTATCGAATTGCTGAAGAGATGAACGAGGGGTGGGTGCAGACTGTGCCGACGGCATCCTGTACGTACTCTGTGGTGCTCACCGCTTCGGCGCCGCGTGCGGAGAATATCCATTTCGGCAATCATACGTTTTATGGATACGGCGGAGGAGCGGGCACACCGTCCAGTCCTTATCTGATTTCCAATCATCTGCATCTGCAGGCCGTCGGGGCTCATCCCTGGGATTGGGACAAGCATTTCAAACTGACAGCGGATATTGATTTGTCCAAATATAACGGTGCCCAGTTCAATCTCATCGGCCGATATGCCGTTGGGGAAACTCCGCTCCCCTTTACAGGGGTCTTGGACGGAAACGGCTTTGCTATTGCCAATTTTACCTATCACTATGACGGCTGGCCGCAAATCTATATCGGCCTTTTCGGGTACATTCGCGGCGGACAAGTCCGCAATCTTCGCCTTGAAAATATAAATGTTTCTTCCTCCAGTGGGCTGGACAGCGGAGCCCTCGCAGGGCTGCTCGGCAGCGGCTCTGTCCTTTCCAATTGTCATTGTATCAGCGGCCGTGTAGAGGCGATGGATTGGGCGGCCGGGGCCTTGGCGGGCGCCGTCGATGAGGCCTCAATTTTTGACTGTTCCGCTGCCGCAGCGGAGGTGGTTTCTGCACAGGGAGAAGCAGGCGGGCTGGCCGGTCGAAGTAATGAAGGGACCCTCCGGAACTGTTCGTTTCAGGGGACGGTCTCCGGGTGGATTGCTGTAGGCGGTCTGGTCGGCTCTAATCTGGGGCAGATTTTCCGCTGCCGCGCGGAGGCCTCGGTTAATGGTGTTCTCTGTGTCGGAGGGTTGGTCGGAGAACATGCCCTGAATGGATGGATTGAGCAGTCCTTTGCAGAGGGCGAAGTGAATACTTATCCGGATCCGCAGTTGGGTTTGGAGGGCGGTGAGGCAGGAGGGCTGGTCGGGCGCAGTATGGATGGGGATATTCTGAACTCTTGCTCAACGGCTGCTGTGAATGCTCAGGAAAATGCAGGCGGATTGGCGGGGGTTTGCTGGGGTTCTCAGCCCGGCTCTTGTACGATTACGAACTGTTATTCAGCCGGTTTGGTGACGGGCGGCTCCGGACTCGGCGGGTTGATTGGACAAAATGTGGATGGAATGACCGATATTGTCGGCTGTTTTTGGGATGTTCAGACCTCCGGCCAATCCGTCAGCGAGGGCGGCACCGGTCTGACGACCGCACAAATGCAGGACCCTGCTTTTTATTTGGCGGCCGGTTGGGATTTTGTTCATATCTGGCGTCTGTGCAGTCTCGGGGAAGAGTACCCGACTTTCCGATATCTGTATCCCAAGGCGGATTTTGTGTGTCCGGACGGCATCGGAGCGGAAGACCTGCAGGCCCTTGCGGACGAATGGCTGGCAGAAAAGTGCAGGGCTGATATCGCTCCCGCCGGCGGGGACGGCTTTGTCGATTTTCTCGACTGGGCCCGAATGGCTTCCGCCTGGCTGACGGATTCTTCTTCGCCGAAATGGGATGCTCTCTGTGATTTGGCTCCTTCGGAAGGGGATGAGATTGTCGATTTATTGGATGTTGCTGTTTTTTCCGAGCAGTGGCTTTTCCGCAGCGCCCTCTGGGGAGATATAGCCCCCGAACCTGAAGGCGATGGCCGAGTGGATTTGGAGGATTTTTGTCTCTTTGCCCGTTTGTGGATGCTGGAAGAACAGCAGGGGGAATAAAATCTTCAGGGTTCAGAAAAGCCGTACTGGCCGATGAGTTTGACAAACCGGCACCCGCAGACACTCGCAGGATGCAGAATGCCATTTTCTTTCCGATAAACCGTCAGGGTCTGGGTCCAGGATTCTCCTACCGGTGCAACCAGAAGCCCGCCTTCAGCCAGTTGTTTTTCCAGCGGTTTCGGCACCGACGGTATGGCTGCCGTTAAGAGAATTCGCTCAAATCGCATCTTCTCCTCCGGCCAGCCCGCGCTGCCGTCTCCGACAAAGAACTCGACATTTTCGATTCCCAGACGGGCCAGGACCGCCTGCGCCCGCGCGGACAGCTCGCTGAACCGCTCGATGGTATAGACCTTTTTGCACAGCAGCGCCAGCACGGCCGTCTGATAGCCCGAGCCGGTGCCGATTTCCAGCACGGTCTCATCGCCTTTGAGCCGAAGACACTGCGTCATCAGCGCCACGATATACGGCTGGCTGATGGTCTGTCCCAGCCCGATGGCCAGCGGATAATCCGCATAGGCCTGCGCTGCATATTCCGGTTTAACAAACCACTCCCGCGGCAGACGGCCCATCACCTCCAGCACCCGCGGGTCGGTAATATCCCGACCTTTCAGGTCCTGCTCAATCATCTGACGCCGCTGTTCGGCGAACCGATCACTTTCCTGAAAACTGACCATACCGTCTATCTTGACTGTGAAAATCCCTTTTTGCAAATCTTTTTCACATTGGAACCCTCTTGCTATTCGGCCCAGACAAGAGCATAATGAAAAAAGAAATGTTCACAAAAGGAGAAAACCACATGCAAAAGACTCAATGGTTCCTGACGGCAATTCTAATCATAATCGGGCTCGGCTGTGTTCCGTCTTTGCACGAACTGTACACGGAGGATACGGTTGTCTTTGACCCCAAACTGGTCGGCTGCTGGCAGACGGAAAAGGGGGAGTTGTGGTGCTTTACCCGCCGGGCGAACACCAGCAGTTATGACCTGACGATTGTCGAAGAAAGCGAGAAGCGAAGCTATATGACGGCCTATCTGGTTGAAATCGGGCCTCATCGCTTTCTGGATATCTCTCCGAAGGAATTGAAACGGCCGGACCTGGGCGGCTGGCAGGAATACCACCTTCAGCCCGTTCACACCTTCTATCTGGTGGAGGGGACGGAGCCCAATCTGATGCTGGCGGCGATGATGCCGGAAGCGATGGAGAAACTCCTCGAGGACAAGCCGGCGCTGCTGAAGCATGAAAAGGTTGATAACCGGCTGATTCTGACGGCCTCCACGCCGCAGCTGCAGGAGTTCCTCAGCAAACCGGAGATGGTGGACCTGGTTTTCGGTGAGGCCGCTCCTCTGAAGCCGCATAAAGCGTCCGCCCCTGAGGGAAAAGAGCAGCCGAATTAGGGGCGAAATACGGGTTTTTACGGATAGAACCGCTCGAAGGGGAAATTGCGAATCATATAGGCCAAATCCGTCCCTTCGCCGGGGGGAATCTCGCTGAAATTGACCCGCTGTTCTTTGGCCATTTTGAGAGTGGATTTGTCCACCCAGCGGTGTTTTTCTCCGTGTCCGTCGGCAAACCCGAGGATGCTCCGGCCCAGGTGGGCAATCGAAATCGGATCAATCCAGGTGTTGGGCGTCTGGGGCTTGATGACCCAGGAATTGACATTCATCCCGCGGCCGTCCACTTCTTCCACGAGGATGTATTTGTCTCCGGGCGATTTGATGGTGGCGGTCTTCAGGTGGGGGTAATAGCCCTGCCATTGAATTTCTGTTGTGGAGTTGGGGCCCACGCCCGCGGCGAGGGAATAGCTGCGGTATCCGCCGACACCGGTGCCGTTGGCCGTTGTCGGGGGATGCAGGTGCCGCTTGTCGGACGGGCAGTGATAGATGTCGGCCCCTTCGGAATAGGGAAAAAGCAGACCCTTTTCGATTCCGCGTATCTCATCTTCGGCCGTCGAGTTTTCCGGGGCGACGGTCGTGCCGTCCTGACGCTGCGGGGAGGCCACCCAGCAGAAGAAGGGGTCCCGGGTGGAGCCGACCATAGAACCGACGATGCGGCCGTTGTTCTCGTAGGCATAGACCGTCCAGGCCTTGGACAGTCCGTTGGCGTGGGTCAGGCAGATTGTCCCTTCGGCCTGAAGTTTGGCTGATTTTAAGGCGGGCAGGACAATCGCCAGCAGCAAACCGATGATTGCAATGACCACCAGCAGCTCAATCAGCGTAAAACCGGGGTTTTTTCTCATAAGCAAGTTCCCGCTCTGTTTTGTCCTGTATTTTGTCATTTTCAACGACCTCCCTATATAGCAATGCCGCCGGCCGGGCCTGTTTCCCGATTTTTTTTGACGCGTGAAAAAATTCCTGTTTTTGGGCTGGGAAGGGGATGGCGTGGGGTCTTCCGCGGAGTTCAACTTTAACCACAGATTACGCGGATTACACAGATTCCAGCAGCCAGAGGCTAGTCGCCAGAGACCAGAAGCAAGAAAAATCCGAAGCACGAATCTCGAAATCCGAAGTTCGAAACTCTAAATTCTAAATCCCAAGCAATTTCGAAAGTCGAAAAAGAGCGAGCGGCCGGGAGCCAGCGGCCGGCGGAAATTGGGTCCTTGTACAGGTTGCACAGCCCGCACAGCCGTCCTTCATCAAAAACCGCCGTCAGCCAGTGCTCTGCCGCAATCGCCAAATCCTCCAGATTGTTCATATTGAAGCTGTTATGGTTGTTTTTGTTTGAAAAGTCCTAACTTGGCAAACTCTTTGCGCAACTGTCTAGAACGGTACCCTGGTCCATATACATATATCTCATTCAGCCCCATCCGCAAAAGATAGCCCCTCCGATAGATTCCATCCAGAAAGATTATTTGGTATTCTTCTTTTTCTGACGGCGAATTTTGTATGCGTTCGGCTTGGCGAAATGCCCCAAACACCGTAATCAATGGGCCCGGGTGGCCAATAACCTTGTCAACTTGAAGAGGGCGTCCGACAATCCAGCGGGCGTCTGCCAGGTCTCCAAGAAGCACATCTGCATGGTTCGGATCGGCCTCATCAATGTGTCGGAAGAGAATGCCTCGACAATTCAAGGACAATTTTGAAAAATCTTCCAGCGTCGTTTCTATCAGCTCGAATGGACGGGCCTCTATTTCTTTGCGTTTTTGTTCCTCGATGTTCTGCATCTGTTGTTCCACAGTTTCATTTTTAATCTTAATCGGGCCCATATAACCATAGCACTCTTCTAAGCCCGATTCTTCTTTGCCCTTTAACATCTTCCCTAATGCCGGACTTTTCCCTCGAGGGCCGATGAAAACATCGTTTTCATCTAAGTCGAAATTGCAGACAACAATACGGGAAGCATATTCACTATGTTTGTAACAAAATAAACACAAAGAATTCTGGACTCTCGACTCTGTAATTTGCTTGAGCGATTTAAGCATCGGCTCAGGATTTTCCGGAGTCAGCAGGTACTCCAGAACTTTCTGAATTTCTTCCGCCCGGCAAAATCCCTTATAGGGAATGTCGCCGTTTACTCCTGTAAACCACACAATGCTGACCGGCGGTCTATACGAACTTATCTGGAAATTTTCTCCGTCCCACACGTCAACGCCCATAGGAACTCTTCGGCACTCGCAGGAAGAAAAGCTCAGCAGAAAGGTTCCCAGTAGTGTACAAAGAAGTTTCTTTTCCATATTTTTTGCCTCATTTAGTTACTATTGCCCAGTACATTGTTCACTCCATCCCCCCAAACTTGGAGTGTATCACATCTATAATCATCATCCTCAGAAACAAATAAATCCATCTTCAAGTTAAAGCCCCATATAGCGAGGGCTCTCTCTCCTCCCGACACGTCTTCGTATTCTGTGGTTGCCTGCAAAGCATTGAATATGGTGCAGCCCTCTCCCATTTTTTCCCAGAAAAGTGTGATGCCGGGATTAATTTTGGCAGCATATTTTATATGATTTCGCGGAGAGAGAACTTCACGGGAACCACTTAGGGTTGATGCAATTTTTGCCCGCCACCCGATATAAACCTGATTTTTGTTTCCGCTTTCTCCGATACCAAAAGAGCGAGCCATATCCGGTACACCATCTACTTCAGATACTGCCGAGCGGCAACAGTCAATAAACACAATCCACTTGCTCACAGTGTTATGCATGCCGATAGTCCAGAGATCGAAACCCCGTTCATCCCAGCTGTCGGGAAGAACTTCACAGTTGGAAGAGGTTTGTCGAGTCCAAGAAAATGCTCGGCTGGATTCCCAGGTATCCGGCAGCCAGGTTCTTTCTATCCGCTTCCAGCAGGACAGATTTGTCCGGGCCGTGCCGCCGATATCTTTCTCATCCTGTTCCGGGGTTCGCCCTATATGGCTGTTGCCGTCTCCGCACCAGTAGACATACCGAACCGTTGGACGCCGCAGCAGATAGGTCAGGTTTTCCGGTGTCACGTCTGTATGATACAGTGCCACCCAGTTCACATTTCGCCTGCTGCATGCCTGCGCACAGGCCAAAATGGAGGACCGGCGATAACGAAAAACCGACTTGTCCGGCGTAATAATCACCATCTGAACAGTTTTGCCTTCATACTCTTCCCTGCGAAAGGCCCGGACCAGGTCTTTTTCGGACACAGGCCTTCCGCCGTCGGTCGGCTGGGCGGAGAAAGCACCTATTGCGCAAGACTGCAAAGCCGAAGGGGGAATTTGGACATCGGCCGGGCCGGGAAGGATATTCACATCATACAGAATCTGCTCGGAAAGGGCATCTTTCAGCCGAAGATTCAGTTCATTTTCACCTAAGGAAAACCCTCGGACTCGATAGGGTTCATTGGGCTCAAATGTCTCCGGAATGTCGGCGTAATACAGCCCCATCGTGCCGGCTCCTTCGATTACGCGTTCGGTAATCTCCAGCCCCCAATCGATGTTTCGCACCACCCGGAGCCGGTGACTGCCGGGACCCAACCGCGTCAAATCCGCCTCAAAGACCGGCACCCCCAACATCCCGGTCTGCCAGCTCCCAAGGTGTTCCCCATCCAGAAAGGCGGAAATCCGCCAGGCCGGCTGGGGCTGACCGATTCCAATCCACACCCGG
>Ga0116167_1000024_pt1 | contig 117489 bp, 83 predicted proteins | sample AD_JPNMR3_MetaG_FD_89794 | JGI IMG/M metagenome (GOLD analysis project Ga0116167, IMG submission 89794) | Active sludge microbial communities of municipal wastewater-treating anaerobic digesters from Japan - AD_JPNMR3_MetaG | ecosystem: Engineered > Bioreactor > Anaerobic > Digestate | place...
AAATAATAGTTCATTTTTCCAGGAACTACGTCGAATTACTTTTAAAAAATCCATATGAACACAAATTAGATTGTTTTGATCAACACAAACATAATGAATTTTTACATTCCTGTATCTTTAGAATAAAAATTCTACTATTAAAAAAACAGTAGATGGGAAAAATTATAATTGATAAAGCTATCTGCTACAGGAATAGTCAGTGAATAAAGACTAAAGAATGCAAGCATTTATACCATTCCCATCGCTCGAACATCCCTCACTGGGGTTCTTCAGCACAACCTGTTTTCTTTCGGTACAACGAGTTTAAAATTTTTATTTTTAACTTATCAAAAAAAACATCCTGTTCTCAAGCGCTATCTTTGAAGAACGAGTTACTATAGGCATCTGACACAGAATAAATGTATATCCTGCGAAGTACCCGAGAAGCCATTCACATGACCGAGCACAAATACCCGAGCTTATAAATATCGAACATCCACAAGGCTGGTTTGCCTTTTAACAATAACCTGCGAAGCACTGGACGAAACAACCAAAAAATTGCCCGTGTCAAATATATTAGCTTGTATCGACGTAATATGTAAGCGGTTCTTAAAAGCTTATTTTGCGATATAAACAGGGGATCGTTTTCGAGCAATGTATTGGCAATATAGTATAGGTTATACACTGCCTTTTCGGTTTTCTGTAGAAACACTCTAGCCTCTTCAAGATGCAAGTGAAATACTGGATTATCGATATGCAGCAAAGGGACGTGATGCTGCAAAAGTCGAAACCCCAACAAGGTATCCTCATGCCCATACTGCCTAAGCCGTTCGTCAAACGGATAGCGACCCAGCGTATCTTTTCTAATGCAGAAATTTCCAGTCATAAACGACCGATAGGGCTGTTGTTGCCGTTCCACCAGCGGTCGACACTCTCGCACCTTGCCATAATGCCAGCGCAATAACTGTTTACCATCATCCGGACTGTCGGGCATGCGTATGCCACCACAGATAACCTCCACTCCCGGATTTCGTTCAATCGCTTCCAGGTAACGTTTTAAAAACTCACTATCGACAGGCATCACGTCGCTATCGAGAAATAACAACCAGTCGTACCGGACATACTTCAGAAACAAATTTCGCACAGCAGCCCGACCTATGTTTGAGGGCAATACAATATACTGTGCCATTTCACGCACCTGCGCATTGATTTGTTGCCACTCGGCTGGCGAACCATCATCCACTACGATAATTTCAAAAGCAATGTTGAACCGTTGCCCCTGCTGATAAATTGCCTCTATCAGCTTGCGGGTATCGTAACAATAGGTGGGTATGCATACCGAAATCATCACAGTTGTTTTGACAGTTGAAGAGCATACTCTTTCCATCGTTCAACGAGCTGAGCCATATCTGCGGGTAAAGGCGCTTCGAAATACATGCGTTGCCGCGTAGTTGGATGATCAAAAGCAAGCGAACGTGCATGCAATGCCTGACGCGGACAAATTTGAAAGCAATTCTCTACAAACTGTCGATACTTACTAAAAGTAGTACCCTTCAAAATTTTATCGCCTCCATAGGCTGCATCGTTGAACAAGGGATGTCCAATATGCTTGAAATGTACCCGAATTTGATGGGTACGCCCAGTTTCGAGCCAGCAATCGACCAGCGAAACATAGATGTAATGTTCCAGCACCCGATAATGGGTTACCGCATGCTTTCCCTGCGAACCATCCGAAAATACTGTCATTATCTTGCGGTCGTGAGGACTACGGCCTACATTACCCCGAATAGTACCCGTATTCTCTTTCAGGGTACCCCAAACCAATGCTACATAATGTCGTTCGATGGTATGTTCGTAAAATTGACGTGCCAACCGATTGAGCGATAGCTCATTTTTGGCCACCACCAGAATACCCGAGGTATCCTTATCGATCCGATGCACCAACCCTGGCCGCAGGTCGCCTTGCTGAAAAAGTGGTAAATCCTTGTATCGATAATATAGCGCATTTATAAGCGTACCGGTAAAATTACCATATGCCGGATGTACCACCATACCAGCCTCCTTGTTCACCACTACAATGTCTTCATCCTCATATACAATGTCCAGAGGAATATTCTCAGGAATAATTTCCTGTTCCCTTGGTGGAAAGGTCAGTAGTACTGATATTTCATCGCCAGGTTTAACTTTATAGCTGGGCTTAATCTTTTGCTGATTTACCAGAATATTCCCGGCCTCTGCGGCATACTGTACCTTGGTACGCGATACATTGGCTATACGGGCAGCTAAAAAACGATCGATACGTTCAGGCGATTGTCCCTTATCGACCACAAAGCGGTAATGCTCATAAAGCTCCTGCTGTTCTTCCCTGTCGATAACTTCCATCATGGTGTCCTTATCAACTTGCAATAAAGAACCTGTCCGGTGGTAAGCCTGATTTTTGCTACATATACACCTTCTGGTATTTGACTTAGCGATATATACTTACCAGAATATACCTGTTGAGAAATATAAAGCTTACCTGTTAAATCGTATACCGACAACCAACCTTCCGCATGGGCATGCTCTGCGGAAAAAACAAATCTGGTCCATTCCCGGGCAGGATTTGGATAACAGGTTAACAATAAAAGGTTTTTGGGCAAAACAACGCCCACATCCGAACGTTTGCCAAAAACTGGGCGTATCATCAGTGCTCCCTTCTGCCGTATCGAAGAAGGCGTCCAACTGCCATCAATGTTGTACAGAATATTCTGATTGTTGGGCGAATTTCTGTCGTAACCAACATTGAGATAGGTTTCATCGATCTGTTGCCAGCCTACATAAAATGTCGGTGGGGTAAGTATCGGATTCTGCAAATAATACCGAACAAAACCACCGGGTTGTACCTTGCAGGTCAACTTACCTCCAATGGAATCGTTGGGAAATCCCCCCCGATCGTCCCACACACACAGATTGAAGTATACCTCATTTTCGTCGTTAATTGAACGATTGAAAAACATATCTACCGCTATCAGGGTATCCTGCTGGTAAACGCCAAATCGATAGGCAACCCATCCGCCCGCAATATTACTGCCCTTAAGTCCATAGCCAAATTCGGCCGTACCATCATCGTAAGCATAATAGTTCTTGAAAAATTGGTAGCTCACAGCCGTGTCGTTCCCCTTACGGTCGTAACGATTGGTTGTAATAGCCGCAGTAATCCGAAAAAGAGCTGAGTCATTTCGATCCGACTTCAATATGGGACAATCCTCCTCAAACGTTGAATAACTTCGACCGGGTATATCGATAGCCGTCGAAATAGGTTCATCGGATACTCCCTCGAAAACATCAGTCACAACAATCTTATCTTCAACGCTTGTAGAAAAATTATTCAGGTTAAAAATGGATAGGTTGATCTTATCGCGAATGGCTTGATAAAATTTGTTTTGATAATGACGCCACGGGATTGAACGATAATTCTTCAAAAAAGAACCCAATGGTTCAACAATGGCAATATCATTAAAGGCTGTGTCGGTATAACTTCTATTTTTGTTCAACAGTACATAATCGATATTCCAGATATCCCCATTAGCTCTTGACCCCTTAGTCGAAGAACCTGCCGTCGGTACGGAGACGATATTTACAAAACGGAATTGAAAAATACTATCGATCCACACCAATTGTTTTATTGGTATAAGGGCTATTTTAAAGGGGGGCGCCACCGTATCGCCCTTCAAACCAGGAACTGACCAAACAGTTTGCCACTTGCCCAAACGACTTGAAAAAAATTCCACCTTCAATGAATCCTTCTCTTCTGGAAAATCTCCATACCCACCTGCCTGATAATAAAAACTTAAATACAAACTATCGGAAAGGCTATAGCCTGAAAGATCTATTGGCTGCGATGTCAGCGTATCTGCTCCTGAATAAAAAGCATTGGTCAATTGAGGATAGAATTGCCCATTTTCATCAAGCATATCAAAGGTGGCTACACCCAATGACACCGGTTTGATACCATAATGCGTATTAACATAAACTTTGCGATCGAACCATAATTCCGGGTCGGGATAACTGCTTCGATAGGAAAAATCATCGAAAAAAGGCAATCCAACAGCACTAACCGCCGATTTTAAACTTTTTTTAGTACCCCCACTTTTACCATAGTACACCGTCGACGGTGTTAAAAATTCCTGAGCTAATAAAAGCGTTGGAACCAAAAAAGCAAAAGCAAATAACACAAAACCTTTACGGATCATTTTTATCCGAATATAATTTTAAAATATTTCTAAAATGCCGGATGAAACTTGCATGAAATCAGTCGTTTGCCACATGGATAGGCAAGTATTTAACTCAATTCATTTGTTTATTGGGGAACTGCTCATGCTCCCTTCCTCTTTTCTCACAGTCAGCCATAAATCGACGCTGGAAGCCATTGGAAGGGTCACATTTTCGGCGGCTACAGGCTTTTGCCTGTACACAACACAATTTAACGAGTCCTGAGCAGTCTGAACGGTTTTATCATAATAAATTTTTCCCGTATTCAGATAGGCAAGGGTGAGTTGCTTGCGAGCTTCGCGCAACGACAAACCCGTTACATTCGGAACCACAACATTCTTCAACGAACCTGCATTGCCCAATGTCAGGTCGACATAACTTCCTTTGTAAAGCATATCGCCCGATTGAATTTTTTTGCCCTTCCATTTACATGAAAGTACAATGTGTGTCGCAATATCTGGGGTATAAGTAATTTTTCCCACCATTAGTCCATCGGCCTCGAGTATAGCAACAGCCTGCCGCAACGACACTCCCTCAATATTGGGAAAAGCAACCTTCTGTGGCATCACGGCGTTGACAATAAGCAAAATACGCCGGTTCTTTTTTACCTTGGTGCCTGGTTTAGGATCCTGCTCCACTACCGTGCCGGGCAATAAATCAAGACTAAATACCGAGTCAATGACCTCAACCCGTAAATCCCTATCTTCGGCAAGTTCCAACGATTGCCGAAAAGTAAGCTTATTAAAATCTGGTACTTCGACGTAGCTATTATGACGTGTATAACAACGAAGTAGTATACTTGAAGTAAAGATGAATGCAAAAAATATTGCCAGCATCAGCTTAATCTGATTCCAGAACGCTTTCGATTTGACATACTGCCATAAACCATTCTTACCCATATCCTCGTTAAAAGGTTATAACTCTTTGAAAACGATAAATGCTTTACAAAAGTATATTTTTTCTTAAATAGAAAAAATCTTTTCCATGCCCTATCAGGCTAACAAAATTTGACGGCCTTACAGGGGTTGGCTAAACCAAATCGGCCTTTGCAAGGGTAGCAATACTTACCTTTGCTTTTCCATCGTTTATGAGACAGTTAGCGCAAGCTTCGAGCGTAGAACCTGTTGTGAGTACATCATCTACCAGAATGATATGCTTCCCCTCCACTGCCAACGGATTAATCAATTCAAAAGCATCTTTAACGTTTTCCCATCGTTCATACCGACTTTTAAGCGTTTGGGATTTCTGCCAGGTCTTTCGCTCAACAATTCCATTCCACAATGGTAATTTCATTACGCCGGCAATACCTCTGGCAATCATCTCGCTCTGATTGTATCCCCTTTGCCTTAAGCGAAGCGGATGTAGCGGAACCGCCATAATCGCATGTGCATCGCACAAGCATGTGTGTCTGAGAACATTCCCAAAAAGCATACCCAGGTATTCTGCCATTTCAGGCCTATTGTGATACTTAATCTGGTGTATCATTTTTTGCACCCTACCCTGCTTCGTATAATGCAAAAAGGGAATTACCCACTCCAACTGTACTCTCCCCCAAAAAAGTTGAGCCGCAGGATTGTCCCTTTCTTTCCAATAATGCGTGTAAGGCAGGTTATTAATACAATGCATGCACAAAAAATTCTCCTGCTTTACCAATGGTTCATAGCATAGTACACACAAACGTGGAAATACCAGTTGAAGAAAATCCTGCCACATGGAAGGTAGCTTATAAATTCAATATTATTGCCGTTGCAAAATATTAAACGCAATTTAAAAATTTTTTAAATGCCAATTTTGCAATTAAATTTGCGAAATTCTGATAACATTAACTCGCATGAGTACGTTATTAGCTTAGTTAAACTATTACAGGATAATTAAACGGTAACATAGGAAATAATGAAACGTGTTCTGGTTAAGCAGTTGTTGAAATCGACACCCAATGGAGAAGATGTATTGGTAAAAGGATGGGTACGCACGCGTCGTGGAAATAAGAATGTACAGTTTATTGCTTTAAACGATGGTTCTATAGTTCATCATATTCAGATCGTTGCCGATATGAGCATTTTTTCAGAGGCCGATCTGAAGCAAGTCACAACCGGCTCGTGTATTGAGGTAGTAGGGAAACTGGTTCCCTCGCCGGGACAGGAACAACCCGTTGAAATACAGGCCAAATCAATTAAACTGCTTGGGGGAGCAGATCCCGAAACCTACCCACTGCAAAAAAAAGGACATTCGCTCGAATTCCTCCGCGAAATAGCCCATCTACGACCCCGAACCAATACGTTTGGATGTATCCTACGTCTGCGGCATGGTCTGTCGTTTGCTATTCATAAGTATTTCAACGATCATGGTTTTTTCTATATGCACACGCCTATCATCACGGGGTCGGACTGTGAAGGAGCTGGTGCTATGTTCAGGGTTACTACCCTCGACCTGAACAACCCACCCCGAACCCCCGAAGGTGAAATCGACTTCCGGGAAGATTTTTTTGGAAAAGATACCAAGCTCACCGTTTCGGGACAGCTCGAAGGCGAATTGGGTGCCCTGGCACTGGGTGCCATCTATACCTTTGGCCCAACTTTCCGGGCCGAAAATTCCAACACACCCCGCCACCTGGCCGAATTCTGGATGATAGAACCCGAAGTAGCCTTCAACGACATCAACGACAACATGGATCTGGCTGAGGACTTCCTTAAATACCTCATTCGTTACGCACTCGAAAACAACTACGACGATATTAAGTTCCTCAGCAACCTATACGACAAGGAACTGATTGACCGACTGAATTTTGTGCTCGACAACGACTTTGTTCGTCTTACCTACACCGAAGGTATAGATATCCTGAGCCGTTCGGGCGAAAAATTTGAATTTCCAGTTTTCTGGGGAGCCGACCTACAGGCCGAACATGAACGTTACCTGGTGGAGAAGCATTTTAAACGTCCTGTCATTCTTACCGATTATCCCAAAGAAATTAAAGCCTTTTACATGAAACAAAACGATGACGGCAAAACGGTAAGGGCTATGGACGTGCTTTTCCCCAAAATAGGCGAAATTATTGGTGGATCCGAACGTGAAGATAATTACGACAAATTATTGAAGCGAATCGAGGAACTACAGCTACCCATGAAAGACCTGTGGTGGTACCTCGAAACCCGTAAATTTGGTTCGGCACCCCACAGCGGATTTGGACTTGGATTTGAACGCCTGATGCTCTTTGTATCGGGTATGTCCAATATAAGGGATGTGATACCATTTCCCCGTACACCCAAAAATGCTGAATTTTAGATTATATGCTCAAACAACGGCTACAACAAAAACTACAACAAAAACTCTCACCACTCCAGATTCAGACCATCAAGCTGCTGGAGGTACCTGTCATGCAGCTTGAACAACGAATCAAGGAGGAACTGGAAAATAACCCAGTACTCGAACAGGTAGACTCTGACGAGGAGGAATCTACCACCATTGAGGCTAACTTTGAGGAACCTGCTAATAGCGATGTTTCCGAAAACGACGACGAATTCAGCCTCGAGGATTATTTCGACGAGGACGAATATATTCCCAGCTATCGTTTGAATGCCCAGAATTATTCGCCCGACGATAAACATCCCACTATCCCCCTCTCGTCAAGCATGTCGTTTCACGAGTACCTCGAAAGTCAGCTGGGAGAACTTAGCCTCGACGACCGCCAGCTAATGATTGCTTCGTTTATCATTGGCAATATTGACGATGACGGATATCTGCGCCGCAACCTCGATGCCATTGTCGACGACCTTGCTTTTCTGCAAAATATCAATACTGACGAAAAAGAAGTCCTGCAGATTCTGCGCATGATTCAGGAATTCGATCCGCCAGGGGTAGGCGCTCGAAACCTCCAGGAATGTTTGTTATTACAAATCGAACAGAAAGACTTAAGTAATCCAACCATTCAGCTGGCAAAAAAAATTCTCAGCAACTGCTTCGAAGAATTTACGAAAAAACATTACGAAAAAATCGCATCCAGGCTCAACATTTCGCAGGAAGATCTTAAAGCTGCCCTCGATGAAATATTGCGGCTTAATCCCAAACCAGGCAGTGCTTTCGCCTCCTCAGCCAGTACAGCCTCCGAACAAATTATCCCCGATTTTATCCTCGATTACAAGGATGGGGAATTTATCCTTTCGCTTAACTCGAAAAATATCCCCGAACTACGTATTAGTCGTGCCTACACCGAAATGATTGAAGACCTGGCTTCTGGCAAGGGCGATCAAAAATCGAAACGCGAACTGATGACCTTTGTTCGTCAAAAAATTGAATCGGCTCGCTGGTTTATCGAAGCCATCAAGCAACGTCAAAACACCCTGCTCTCTACCATGCAGGCTATCCTGAACTATCAGGCCGAATATTTCAAGGAGGGCGACGAGAAGAAACTCAAGCCCATGATCCTGAAAGACATTGCCGACATCACCGGATACGACGTTTCCACTATTTCGCGAGTGGCCAACAGTAAATACATTCAGACACATTTTGGGATTATTCCCTTAAAATATCTCTTCTCCGAGCCGATGCAAAATGAGTCGGGCGCCGAAGTGTCGACCCGAGAAATAAAAAAGATTCTGGAAGAATGCGTGGCAAGCGAAGACAAGCGAAATCCCCTCACCGACGACGAACTGGCCGAAATTTTAAAGCAAAAAGGCTACCCCATTGCACGCCGTACAGTAGCCAAGTACCGTGAACAGTTGGGTATTCCTGTTGCACGACTGCGAAAAGAACTCTCGTAGGCTACCCACGAATCATCACCAACATCATCTTAAAACGTCCGTTGGCCTTTACAGCATGAGGTATATTGGCGGGCATAATAATGTATTCGCCCTCAGCTACCCTATAGGGTTTCCCGCCAATAGTAATTTCGGCTTTCCCTTCAAGCACCTGTACAAAAGCGTCGTAGGGGGCACTGTGCTCACTAAGCCCCTCACCCTCATCGAAGGCAAATAGGGTAATATTTCCAGCCTGCGACTTGATGAGTTGCCTGCTAACGATACTTTTTTCGCCATAGGTTATGCTGTCTTTAAGCATCTCGACCTTGGTATTGACTAATTCCATGATGTAATAATTTTAAAAGTCCTGTATATTATACCCATTCTTCCTGCAGAATTTCTCCCCTGATACCCACTACAATAGCCTTTACTGGAACCTTACGGGTAGCCCGTTGCAATGCCATCTGCACTATCTGTAATAGCCCACCGCAGCAGGGAACTTCCATAATGGCAACAGTTATGGTGTTGACCCGCGCCTCATCGACCATTCTACTGAGCTTCTCCACGTAAATCTCCTTGTTAGCATCGAGTTTGGGACAGGCTATTACCAGCTTTTTACCAGCCAGTAATTTTCCATGAAAATTTGCATGCGCAAAAGCGGTACAATCAGCCGCAACCAGCAAATCGCACTGCTGAAAATGTGATGCAGCGGGATTAATCAAATGCAACTGCACTGGCCAATGCGTCAATGCCGATTGGATGTCGGAAGCAGCAACCCGTTGCATTCCTCCTTCAAAACTCATAGTCCTTGAACCCGGACATCCTCCCGCATGGACATTGTGTTGTGCCTCTACAGAAGGCTTCCGCGCTTGCATATCAAGTGCAGCAACAATTTCACGAACATCGTACGGCAATCTGTCCTCGTTTTGCATCAAATATTCAATTCCCTCTTTCAGGTAGCCCAGTTCGTTGTGTTCCTTAAGGTGTTTCAGGTGGGCAATAACCACATTTTTGCTTTTTAGCGACAGCTCTTCCATTACTTTTCGCTCGTTGTACGGTTCAGCTTCACGCTTTTCAATGGTAATAGCATCCTGTGGACAATGTCCCACACAGGCACCCAACCCATCACACATCAACTCGCTTACCAGTACCGCCTTGCCATCAATAATTTGCAACGCCCCCTCGTGACAATTGGGAACACACAACCCACATCCATTGCATTTTTCTTCATCAATACGTACTATCTCCCGAATCATATTTCTTATAATTTATTGATTATGAATATTTTATATTGGTATCCTTTTTAAGTATTTTAGTACTCAATTATAAATATAAAATAGCTAATTCACAATTTTTTTATGAAAAAATTATACAACGATTTAATGCCTACAATGATCGATTCACCGTGATGAAACGAGCATATATAATAGCAGTATTCACAAACGAGTATGAAAATATTTATCAGTTTCGTACTTACCTATGTGTAGAAGGCTCATCACATGCGAGTTCCATCCGACCGCTATAAAAAATTAAAAATATTTTCGGATGAAACGAGCATGTATAGCAGTATTCACAAACGAGAATGAAAATAATTTTTCATACCTGCTTGATTTTAGAGCACAAAACATATTACATGCGAGTTCCATCCGGCCTTTTAAGAAAAATTTTTAAAATTATTTTCGGATGAAAACAACAACACCAACAGAAATGAACTATTAATATGGAAAACGCCAAATAGAAGTAGCTATCCTGGCTAATTGTTCCTGGCGATTTTTAATTTCATCGGCATTCCACTCAGTTTTTTCAGCAAGCTTTCGAGTCATTTCATACTGCGACTTTAGGTATATTTCTTTTTTCTCGTTAAATGATTTATTACTGCATTCTCTATTTAAACTAGCTTCTAATAGTGCTAAGTTACCAAGACGAGAAATCAATACCTCGCTCATTTTCTCAGCAGTATTGTCGTAATTTTCTGGAAAAATATGTTCAATGGTTGCATTTGTGTCAAACAAATGGTAGTCCTTATGAAAATTCTTATTTTCTATGGACAATAAAATATAACGCACCAGCTTTTTGTCTCTTTGCTTATCAGTATTAAAGTAGATTGTGCTGAAAGAATTTTTAAAGATTTCATCATCAATATAAACATTATTTAATTCCTGCTGAATGGCTTGCGGAGTTAAAATTTCACCATTGTAAACCTTTATCGCTACATTGTTATAAGCTTCTTCCAATCTATTAGGGTTTAATTTACCTATTACATTATACCGAAATGTCAATGCTCTTACTATTCTTAAAGCATCTTCAAAATATTGTCCCATTTTAAAATAAACCGAAAGAAGCAATGACTTATATTGTTGAGCATCGAAAAGAAGAAGTTCGTTTATCATTGTCCTGACATTTTTATTGTTATGCCACAATTCATTATCAGGATCATCAAGAGCAACATAAATATCAGCATATCTTTCTAATTCACTCAATAAATTAAATACTTGATCTTTACTGGGGATCCTTGCTTTAATTTCTTTGAACAATCTTTCTGTTCGTATCATCCTTTGCTGCGAGTTAAAAAAATATCGTAAAAAAACAGGAAATCTTCTATAAGAAACAGTATCAACAATCTTGTTCCATCGTGGATGTAGGTTATTAATATCTATTTCGCTATCTAATAATGAAAATAAATAGTTTTTTATTAAATCGGTAGTGGTTAGCTCAACACCTCTCGCATTTAACGTTTCAAAAACAGTATAAGCTGATAAGCTATCATCAACAACGATTTGAATAAAAATAAGTTTATTTGATAGTATTGATTCGATAAAATCTACAATATCCTCTCCATTTTTTGCTAAATTCATCGTTTTTAATTTTTCGACAAAGTATTGGAATGCTCTCACCATTAATTGATTCGAAACAGGCAATTTTGAGATATTAAGGGGGGTATTCAATTGAACTAAATAAGAACTATACAAATCTCTGTCTAAATCATTTAAGATAAGCTTCGACTGATATGTAAGGGCTTTGGGATCTTTGAACCCAATATATTGATTAATAAATATTTCCTTCCTTTCTTTGTTTTTTTCAGGTTCTATCTTCTGATTTATCAATTCATCAAGCAACTTTAGGCATGCTAATATAAGAATGCTCAGGGTAACCATTCGTTGTTGCCCATCAATAATGGTAAAATTTTTACTGTCTTCTGTTTGAAGAACAATAGTTCCAAGATAATGAGTTGACTCAACATCATTTTTTAGAGCTTCTATATCGAGCCATAAATCTTCCCAGTTTGATTCATCCCACGAATAACTGCGTTGAAATCGTGGAACTTTATAGATTTTTGAGTTTCCCAGCAATTCTGAAAAAGCTAATGTTTTGGTATCAAATAATGGTTTAAGCATAGTAAACACTTTTTGAGTAATTCTATTTCAAAATTCTTTCATTTTTAATTCTCATACAACTTTCTTTTACAATTATATTTTATTTATGTCATAGCATTCAAAGCTCGTGTTTAATTTAAATGCTTCTTGAATCACTGAACTTATTATAACCTCAAATTTTCCCGAGGTACACCTATTATTTCATTGTAAACATATTGAAAAAAATCAAGTCACAGTTCGTTAGCTTTTTTAAGTATACAAAATGCAGAGAAGAAATAAAGTAACCTCCTTTAAATCGATGATCACAAAAAAGAGAATACCCTTGTACTAAAGCACAGCTTCCTTAGCATAACGATAAAAATATTTTGTACTATTGAGAGTTAGCCCTCTGCCTTTTCCTCCACTTCCTGCCTATCCGACATTGCGGCCAGGTATTCGCTTGGGGTCTTTCCAAAGTGTTCGCGGAAACACTTGGTGAAATACGAGGGGGACGAAAATCCCGTTTCATATGCAATTTGAGCAAAACTCATACGTCGCTCCAGAATCATCCGAGCTGCAGTTTTTAGTCGAATAGACGTTATAAATTCGATAACCGACATGCCTGTTATGGCTTTTATCTTTCGATACAGCTGTACTTTACTCAGGAAAGCCTGGTGCGCCAACTCATCCACATTCAGGTTGGGATTAGCCAAATTTTTTTCGATATATTGCAGTATCTTTTCAAGGAACTGTTTATCCAGGTCATTATCAATCACTTCAGCTGGAATAAGATCAGATGCCTTGACAAATTTCCGATAAATGGTTTCCTTAAGCTGTATGAGCTGTTCTACCTGGTTTTTAAGCACCTGTATATGAAAGGGTTTAACCATATAGATGTTGGCGCCCGCATCGAGACCTTCGGCCTGGTGCTCGGGAGCCGATTTAGCCGATAGAATGATGATGGGAATGTGCGAAGTAGTAATATTGGCACGTAATTGTTTGCAAAGCTCCAAACCATCCATGCCTGGCATAACGATGTCGGTAACGACGATATCCGGAACCATGTCCTGTGAAATCTGGATACCCTCCTTTCCGTTTGTGGCTTCATACACCTTGTACAGGGAAGAAAATTCGTTTACAAGATACTGCCGTATTTCGTCGTCATCCTCAACTATCAGAATCTTGTACAATGTTTGATGTTTTTCTTTGTGCTTATCTTCTCGGGTATCTTTGGCATCGCCACCCACCGATGGGGAGGTAGCAAGCGTATCTACCCGTTCCACCTGTTGATAGGGAATGTAAACCTCAAAAGTCGTCTCCGACCCTGGTTGACTGCGTACCTGAATCATCCCATTGTGTAGCTCTACCAACGATTTAACCAGTGAAAGCCCAATACCCAGTCCCTGATACGATGGGTCGACCTGATAAAATCTATCAAACACCTTATCAATCTTATCGGCAGGAATACCTTCACCCGTATTGGTTACCGACAGTTTTACGTAACGTTGATTGGACTGTTCCACCTGGGCGACTTCCACTACCACCGAGCCATTCTTTGGAGTAAATTTGAAAGCATTAGAAAGCAAGTTGAATATCACCTTCTCCATCATCTCCTTGTCGAATCCAGTAATTAGCTGGTCGTAAGGGCTGTACAATTGAAAATCAATACCCATGGTATCGGCCAGGGTTGAAAACGATTCGGTTATTTCTCTTACCACAGCTACAAAGTCGTAATTCTTAAAGTCGGGTTTAATTAGTTCTTTTTCAATTTTGGTATAATCGGAAAGCTCGTTGGTGAGTTTTACCAGACGATAGCTATTTTTAAGGGTAGTGGAAAGCTTGTCCTTGAGTTGTTTGTCCAGATCATTTTTCCTCACAAGGCTTTCTAAGGGGTTGATGATCAGGCTCAAGGGGGTACGAATTTCATGCGCCAAATTGGTTATAAAATTGGTTTTGAGGCGATCCAGTTCCTGTATTTTCATTTTCTCAAACTGTTCTTTCTCCAACTTTGCCTTTTGGGTAATACGTTGCATGATTAAATTGCGATAGGTGGTAAAAAGTATCAAAAACACGAGAGCGTATGCAAGGTAAGCCCAGGTAGTTTTCCACCAGGGAGGCAAAAATACCAGCTTGATAGTTCGTGCAGTCGTATATCCCGATGGATGCTGCGCCTGCAATTGCAACAGGTATTCGCCGGGATTTTGATTGTAAAAACTTATATTTCGTTGATTACGGTCAAGCGCTATCCATTCGTTCGCATTGATTTTGTACTTATACTTGATTTTATTTTGATGGATAAAATCTATGGCAGCAAACTCGAGGGTAAGGGTCGCATTGTAAGGAATTTTTATCTCGTTGCAGGAATTTACATTGCACCTAATAATTTGTCGCCCACTGATTCGTGTTGCAGGATTTATTTCTTCGTTGTTGATTTTAAGGTTGGTAAAATATAGGGGTAAACTCTTAACCGAATCCTGAAGCGAATCGGGATGAAAAAACACCATGACCTTATTGGTCGAAAAAACCAAAATATTGTTGGCTAACGATGCTGCGGCCAGATTGATAAAATAATTGAAGGTACTTTGCGGTTCGTCAAACAGATAATTTTTGATATTGCCGCTACGAACCTCTATATGCGAAATGCCATACGAGGTCGAAATCCATAGATTTTTTGTTTTGTCGGCAACGATATAGTTGATATTGTCCGAAGACAACCCATGACTCTCATCGAAATAGTCGAATTTTTTTTGGGAAATATGATAAGCACAAATACCCGCATTGGTTCCAATCCACAGGACATTATTTTGATAATCCATGTAAAAACATCGAACAAATTTGCTGGGCAGATAATCGTTTATATTTTTTGCGAGGTTAGCAGAAAACTTACCGGGGGAACTCTCGACAACTTCAATAATGCCCTCGTCGCGGGTACCTACCAGGTATTTATTGGGGGCTACTTCAATTATGTCCTGAGTGGGGGAGATATGAAAAGGAACCACATGGGGATTTGCATCGCTAAAGATGGCTTTGTAGACCGCCCGTTCTTTTAATTCCTGAGCATTTTCAGCTAATTCAAAATTGGGTTTAAAATCGAGCATGTGCAGGGCCTCCCAATGTCCTATCCATAATCTTCCCTGGGAATCATCATAAAACTTGGTAATATAGCTATTCCCTATCATAAAACCCAGCAGGCTATTGGCATCGATGGGGGCAATACTTTTCGACGATTGTTTAATTTTTAACAGCATTTTTGCGGGTACCACATACAATCCCATGATACGATGCACCAACCACAAATTACCCTTTCGGTCCTCATATACCAGCGACAGCTCGTTTGAAGCCAGCCTAAGCTTCGAATTGACAGCCGTAGTAAAATGACTAACTTTCTGTTGCTCGAGGTCGTACAACAACAAACCATTACGGGTAGTAGCAATCCATACACTATTAGGGAATACATGCGACCCTGTCAAGCTCACTACCTCCAGCGATTGGTTGGATATTACCGTTTCAAGAGGAATAGTGCCTATCCTCTCTTTCATGAAATACATTTTTGTAAGAGCAGGCTGATTCATACTTATCCACAGTATGCCATCCTTGTCGTACAAGATGTGATTGATGATATCGGATTTTATCATGGGCTGACCAGTATTTTGCATCCGGCAACTGAAATGCGAAAATTCGCGACGAGTTAAATCGAACTGGAAAAGCCCATCACCATAGGTAGCTATCCACAAGCGGTTGTTATGATCATAGGTGGCGCTGATAACCCTTTTACGCACCAGTTGTTCATTCATCCAGTTAATCAGGGGATTGCTTATCAGCTTTATGCCTCGGGGATCGACCAGGAATACGCCTCCATCCCAACTACCCACCAGCAGGTTGTTTTCAAATGGTACCATGGTTCGGATAGCGTTTTGGGGATGCGACAGTATACCTTTCAGCATATAATTGGCCGTGTTAAGCACAAACAACCCACCGTTGGTACCTACCCATAAATTCAGCGAATCGTCATGAACATATAAAGCCGTAATCCTATTGCGCTGGTCGGAAGAATTGGCAGGCTCAGGCATAATAATTTTTGCGTTGTATTGCCGATTACGCTCGAAATTGTTCTCAATATCAAAATAAATAAGCCCGCTATCGGTCGCCAGCCAGACCTTTTGCTTAAATACAAGAATTTTATTGATATTGAAAGAAAAATTTATGCCTACCGAAAGGGGAAAAATCTCTTCACCATGAACATTGTAATAAATGATACCTTTTTTGGCAGTAGCAATCCAAAGATTACCCCGATTATCTTCGGCAATGTGCAACACCTCGCAGCTTAGGACTTTATCCTTAGTATTGATTTTTTGAAAATGATACCCATCGTATCGATACAAACCGTTAATACTGCAAATCCATAAAAAGCCGCGCGAGTCCTTGAATGTCCCATTGACGATATTGGTTGTTAGGCCATCGTAATAGGAGTATTCTTTCAGCACCATCCTCTCATTTTCGGTACCTTTGGCCACCAGACCCATCAGGAAAGCCAGTAGTATCAGATAAATTTTTTTCATATCAAGCGGTTTATCGGGACACAACTACAGTTGATGGATAGATAGTTACTCGGGTATTTTGCAGCCCTTCGGCAGCAATGCTTACGTTAAAAGGCTGCCTTGATTTACGATCATAACGAACAATGGCAAGGCAAAGGCCATTAAACGCCTTACGTTCGGCCGATGCAAACGAGGTCATATCGGCAGGATTACCATTGTCGGTAGCCACCAGCATACCCGGGGGGTCTACTTTAATCTGTACCTTGTTATTTGCGTCGGGTACAGTTCGTCCCTGGGCATCGGCAATGCGAATGGTAATAAATGCAAGATCGTATCCATCGGGATGGATAGTATCCCTATCGGCCTGAGCTAATAGTTGCGTGGGCTGGCCGGTAGTTTCCATCGTTTGTTCAGCCCATTTCTGGCCGTTTTTGTAGGCCACAGCATACAGTACGCCCGGTTGGTATTTCACGCTGTCCCAGCGCAAGCGATACTCGTAGGCGCCTTTTCTTTTTTTACCCAGTGATTGTCCATTTAAGAACAGCTCCACCTCATCCCCCGACGTAAAAACGTGCACCGGGGTAATCTGACCAACACGTTCGGGCCAATTCCAATGAGGCAGTATGTGCACCATGGGAAAATCGGGTCGCCAACGCGACTGATAAAGGTAGAAACGGTCTTTTTTAAATCCTGCCAGATCGATGATTCCCGAATACGAGCTACGAGCCAGGTAGTAGGGGGTGGGCTCTCCCAGATAATCCCAGCCTGTCCATACAAACTCGCCAGCGACAAAAGGATGAGCGTCGAGTGCCGCAAAAACTTTATCGGGCGATGATCCAAAATCAACAGCATACAATTCGTAGGCACTTACATACATATTTTTTTCATCACCTCCCATACCCTCGCGTATGTGCGATGAATTTTTGGGTGTAACAGGGAAAAGAAAGGTACCACGCGTACTGAGTGCCGAAGCTGTTTCGGTGCTCAAAATAACCTTATCGGGAAATTGTTGATGGAAAGCCTGGTATTGAGGCGGCGTACGAATACGATCGGTACCCTCAAAATCCGGATCCTGCCTTATCCCCTCACCCTGATAATTTAGTCCGATGACGTCGGGTATGCGAGGTAACTCCATATTTGGCTTTGCATAATTCATGGCGGTAGTAGTAGGGCGTGTCGGATCCTCTTCCCTGATGATATTTTTAAGCTTCCCGGCAATGACAGCACCTTCAGCACCTGTGTACTGTTCGCCCACCTCATTCCCAAAACTCCAGAGGATAACCGATGGACAGTTTCTATCACGACGTATGAAGGCACGAATATCAGCTTCGTACCAGTCGTCGAAAATCAGGTGAAAATCGTGAGGTGTTTTTTTGCGCTGCCAGCAGTCGAAAATTTCGTCGATAACCAGAAACCCCATACGGTCGGTGAGTTCCAATAATTCAGGCGCTGGCGGATTATGAGCCATGCGTATAGCATTACAACCCATTTCGCGCAATATCTCGAGCTGACGCTCAGCAGCCCGATAATTAAAAGCAGCTCCCAGGGCTCCAAGGTCGTGATGTTGGTTAACACCGCGAATGGGGATGTGCTCGCCATTAACAAATATTCCCCGATCGGGAATAAAGGCAAGCGTTCGGATACCAAAACGGGTGATATACGTATCAACTATCTTATTGTCGAGCATTACCAACGTTTTCACCACATAAAGATTGGGTTGCTGCGTTGGAGGCGGTCCCCACAATCGCGGATTTTTAACCACTAAAGAGTCGATTGCCATAGCATATCTACCCACTGGAATCACAAAGCTTGATCCCGCATACTTAACAAGTGGCTTACCCAAATATTGCCCTTTGGTATTCCAAGGATAAATCTCGTGTATTAATTTTACGTATACGGGTTGGCTGGTTTGATTCTCAAGGGTCGATTCAATGGTTAACAAAGCTTCTTGCTTATTGGCAGCAATAGTTTTGACAAATGTACCCCACTGTGCTATATGAATCGGATGCACACGAGTAAGCCATACGTTACGATATATGCCACCTCCGGGATACCAACGAGCTGAATGGTTAGGATTATCGAGTCTTATAGCCAACTGATTTTCGGCACCAAATTTTACATAAGGTGTTATATCAATCTGCCAGGAGGCATACCCATATGGCCATCCCCCTGCCAGGCTTCCATTGACCCAAACCATGGCATACGACATGGCTCCATCGATTTCGAGGATTATCCTACAGAACGAATCAGCTTTATCGATCCATATTTTTTTACGATACCAGCCTACTCCGTTACAGGGCAGCCGTCCCATGCCTCCCCCCACTTCGGCATCCCAGCCTGCCATAAAAGGACCTTTAATAGCCCAGTCGTGAGGTAAGTCCACAATTTCCCAACCCGAATCATCGAAGTCGGCACGAACCAATGGAAAATCTTGTCCCGGATTCCCTGCAGGGCGTACGTAATGTTTATTTGTGTCGCTTATGAAGGTATTGGCGGTAGGTAATATCCATGGCTTAAGTACCGTGCGTCGGGTATTAACTTTGATTGCCTCAGTGGGCTTACTATCGGCATCCTTTGCATCGTTCCGATCGACCAACGGTGGCCGCACATCGTATATAAGCGTATCAGCAAGATCGGCGTCAGGATATTTAAAAAAACGCCATTGGTCGTTCAACAGTACCCGTTCCCGAACACGACCTATCGATTGTCCCTCTAACCCCAATAAGAAGTTATGAACTAACAGAAAACATGCTATGACAAAGCGCAATCGCCACATGAAAATTTAGCCTATAACACCGGAATAAATGTAATAAAAACACTTAAAAAAACGGATGAAAATTATTGCAACATAGACGATGTTTTTATTATTTGCAACCTCTACCCGTCGACATTATCCATTCAAGAATCTTATTATCAGCAATTTACCTACAATTGTAAACCTTGATTTTCAAACACAGGTGTGTTGTTCTTTCTGGGGATTTTTTCAAAATTAGCTATAAACCAGTTTTTTAGGGATACAATAATGGGATTATGGATTAACCGTTTTTAAAATGTCCTGCCCAAAAGCCATACATTCACTTCGTTTCAGGTTATCGTATTCTTCCATATTAGGGAACGATTTCAGCATCTCTCTTACATCGGGCTCCAACAGTCCCCAGGTAATGCGTCCTAAAAACACCTTAGCGGGTAAACCGCCTACCCCTGTTAATTTAACTAAATGATTATCGATAAATTTATGATATTGTTCCTGGGATACAGGTTGTCGCATATTACCACATACCGCAAAATAGGCTCTAATCTTATTTTTCAATTCATCGCGGTGAGTAATTAAATAATCCTGTAATTTTTGTGAGGTAACTCCACTTCGAATAGAACCGCCTACAATTACATGCTTGTATCTGGATAGGTCGGGGTTTTCACGAACATCATAAACATCGGCAATTCCATTCATACCCTCAGATATCCATACACTTGCATCGCGAGAAGTGCCACACCAGGTGCTATACAGGATAGCCCACTCTGTATTTTCAACAGTAGGATAATACTCCAACGCCCATGCCTTTCGAGGCAAAAGCAATGTCCCCACTGCTACCAGACCAGTTTTGAAAAAGTCGCGCTTATTCATATCCCTTTGAGTTTATTTTTGGCTTGACTTTTAAAACAGCTGTTATATGACTCTTGCAACCTGCGTTAAATAATGTATTCAACAGGATAACCTACTTAAACCCAAAATAATGCAAAGCATTGAAGTAACAAATATTTTCTACCATTTTGCCCAACCATTCTTTTTCGAAAGGGATTTCCCCTTTTTCCACTTCACTGCCGATGACGTTACACAGGATACGGCGAAAATACTCGTGTCGTGGATACGAAAGATAGCTTCTCGAATCGGTAAGCATTCCGACAAAACGGCTCAATAGCCCCATATTGGACAACGCATTGATTTGACGTTCGATGCCCTCTTTCTGGTCGAGGAACCACCAGGCAGCGCCCATCTGGATTTTACCAGGCACCCACCCATCCTGAAAATTCCCAATCATGGTGGCAATAAGTTCATTATCGGCAGGATTTATATTGTACAGGATGGTTTTAGGCAATTGATTGGTTTGGTCGAGACGGTCAAGGAATAGCGCCAGAGCTTTTCCGTAACGAGCATCGCCAATAGAATCGAAACCCTTATCAGGTCCCAAAAGCCGGTACATGCGCGTATTATTATTGCGCAAAGGCCCAACATGCCATTGTTGTACCCAACCCCGGGCATGATCCATCAGTCCAAACTCGTAGCACATGGCCGATTTGAATTTCGAAATTTCGGCATTACTCAAAACACTTCCAGCACGCACCTTATTAAAAATAGCCTGAATCTCAGCAGGCGTATACTCGTCGGCATAAAAAGTTTCCACACCGTGGTCGGAAAGTCGACAGCCATTTTCATGAAAATAGTTGTGCCGTATATGCAGCGCTTCTAACAAATGGTTAAAAGTACGAATGTCAACCCCAGCTGCCATACCTAACCGGTCGAGGTAAGCATTGTAGGTAACAGGATTTTCAACTGCCATAGCTGCATCGGGGCGCCAGGTGGGTAAAATACGGATTTCAAACCCATCAGCTTTTATTTTCTGGTGATGTTCCAGCGTATCGGCCGGATCGTCGGTGGTACATACTACCTCTACTCGCATCTTGCGCAATAGGTTCCGAACCGAATACTCCTTCTGTCGCAACAGATTTGAAGCTGTCTCATAAATCTCTTCGGCAGTTGTCGGATTAAGCAACCTATCGATACCAAAATAACGTTTTAGCTCGAGATGAGTCCAGTGAAACAAAGGGTTACGAATTGTGTAAGGCACTGTCTCAGCCCATTTTAGAAATTTTTCTCTATCGGGTGCATCACCAGTACAGTATTTTTCTTCCACACCATTTGTTCGCATCGCCCGCCATTTGTAATGATCACCACTCAGCCAGGCTTGCGTAAGATTCTCGAAATTAATATCATCAGCTATTTCCTGCGGATTAAGATGACAATGATAGTCGATGATAGGCATTCGTGCGGCATGCTCATGGTATAGATACTCGGCTACCGACGAATGCAACAAAAAGTTTTCATCGAGAAACTTTTTCATAGTTTTCTATCATTTTATATTGCTACACGTTTCATTTTGGGGACCAACAGGTGATAAACCAACCAGGCCAACAAATAGGCTGTTCCTGCAATGATAAACAGTATTGAATACCCTGTCTCGATATGTCCCATTTTTTTATAAAATTCGAGAATGTGTCCTGCAAAGAAAGCAATAAGGGTACCTCCCACAGCTCCCGCCATTCCACCCAAACCAGTAACCGAGCTGACCACTTTTTTTGGGAACATATCGGACACCGTGGTAAAAATGTTGGCCGACCATGCCTGATGCGAAGCAGCCGCAAGACTGATAAGAAGAATGGCCATCCACAGACTTACCCCTTCGGACTGGGTGAATACGATAGGAACCACAAGTAAAGCAAATAACAGCATAGTGATTTTCCGGCTTTTATACACCGGCATACCCTTCGAGATAAGAAACGACGAAAGCCATCCACCACCAATACTTCCAATGGTGGTAGCTGTATAAATAACTACCATGGGCAGGCCAAAGGATTTCAGATCGAGACCCGTCCCCCGAACAGTAGCCAACCAGCCTGGGATCCAGAAAAGGTAAAACCACCAAATCGGGTCGGTAAGAAATTTACCTATGACAAATGCCCATGTTTGCGGATAATGTAAAAGTCTCCACCACGAGACTTGATCATCACTTTCCTGCTGCTCATCCCTGTCGCTTTTGATGTATGCCAGTTCTTCAGAAGTAACCTTAGTACTTTTTTCGGGTACCTGGTACCACATGAACCAGAAGATAAGCCAGATAAAGCCTATAGCACCAACCAGCAAAAAAGCACTTTGCCAACCAAGGTGGTAAGCGAGCCAGGGAACTACCACGGGGGCTAGCAAAGCTCCTACATTAGCCCCTGAATTAAAAATACCCGTAGCTAAAGCCCTTTCTTTTTTCGGAAACCATTCGGCTACAGTCTTAATGGCAGCTGGAAAGTTACCCGCCTCCGAGAACCCCAGCAGTGCCCTAAAAACACCAAAGGAAAAAGCGCTACGAGCAAAAGCATGCAACATCGCAGCTACACTCCAGAAAATTAACGCCAGGGCATATCCCATACGCGTGCCCACTGCATCGATTAACCTTCCGGCAAATATCATCCCCACAGCATAGGCAACCTGAAATGCCATGACAACATAGCCATAATCAATTTCATTTAACCCTATTTCTCCTTCCAGTATAGGTTTAAGTATGGCTATTACCTGCCGATCGAGATAATTAATCGTTGTAGCAAAAAAAACTAAAGCACATATCGTCCATCGAAAATTTTTCATAATGACTGCTAATTTAATCTTTTCCTTATCTTTTCGATTCACGAAAGTACAAATATTGGGACTCAAAAAGGGGGGTATTTTAGTCGAAAAAGCGTTTTGTAAAGAAAAAACGAATATTTTCAAGAATTCTCAACGCGCACTATCGCACATAACAACATAGAGTAAAAACAATTGCTCTTATCTGTCTGTTAAATGATCAAAACACGATTTATGTAACTATGTCGTGGGATGATATAAATGGGTGTTGAACTACATTTTTAATTCACTTCTAAAACTTCACTACAAAATCAACATAGGGAATGCCTATAAAAAGAAAATCAAAAATGTCCCTGTTATTAATGAAAGCCAGATCCACCGCCATTTTTTCACCAAAAAATCGAATGCCATAGGAATACAAACCCATGTAATTATCAACAGGTAGTATCCAATTTTCTGAAACCAGTCCCAACTTTCGGCTAATGCGTTTCATTCCGGAAATAGTTATAACAGGCCTGTTTTCAAATTCAAAATTGCTAAAAAACTATCCAATACCTGCTGTGATATTGTTGTTGGTATTGCCATAGGTGGCCATGCCGTAACCAATACCTCCATTGGAATTATCAGGCGCATGAAGATACAAAATGCCCCCGCCTGCATGAAACCGTTCGCTCACTTGAAAACTTGCTTTAGGGGTAAGATAAAAAATGGGATCGAACTTACCATTAGTCAAACCCCTAAAAGTCGAAATAAACTCAAGACCACCCCCAAGGGAAATATGGTTTGTTAACCCTACATTAAACGAATTAAGGAAAATCCAGGTATTCTGATAATAGCCTTCACCTTTTTTTAAATTAAAGGCTGAAGGACCAATTAGATAACGGGTTGCATGTGGATTTTCGAACCAATATTCTCCATTTTTATAATTAGTGGCACTCAACGCTTCAATTTTTGTAATTTTATCACGGGGAATGGCAAGACGGGGTATTACCGAAGTCTGCATAACAATCTGCGACGAATCCTGCTCAAGTATCTTACCAATCAACTCCGAACCATCCATGAGCATGACTTTATACGAATTTGTCGTATCAACAGGAGTCGATTCCTGCGCCATGATATTATGCCAACCCAATAATAATGAGAAGAAAACAAAGCTCTTTAACACAAATGAAATTGACCACAACATCACGGGAAGAGCTAATTTCCTTGCGATAAAAAATACCATTAAACCTTTACCTTTGTTTGGATTTAAACTATTTGCTTGTTGCATGGATAATTTTTAAGATTTCCCATTTTTCGATACTTATTAGTTCAAAACTAATCAATTTTATTTAAAATCAAAAAATACCGTATTTCAATAAACAATTAAAAGTTGAAACAAAAAAGCTTTAAACTGATTGTTCAGTGACTATTAACACCTCACTAAATCCTACGGACAACCCTCTCTTTACAAGGGAGGGGGAAGGGGGTGAAACGTTATTCAATTGCTACCAAAAGAGCCACCCCTACGGGGACGTGCCTGTATGAATTTTAACGATAGAGCAGGTTATAAAAAATATGTACCTTTGCTTCACCTCATCAAAAATTCAATATTGTAGGGGAAACATGATTTTTAGGTTCCATTTTTTACTATCCAGTAATGAGCTATTTTTATGATTTCACGATTAAGCAACAACGAATGCAAGCAATTGGCTTCACTAAAAATAAAGAAATACAGAGTACAACAGCAACTTTTTCTGGTCGAAGGAGAGAAACTGGTGGACGAGGCATTGCGATCGGATATTACCGTAAAAGCTATTGTAGCCCTGGAAGACTGGTGGCAAGATAAGAAACAGCTAACAGAAAAAATCAAGTGCCTGGCAGCATCGCCACAGCAGATGAAACAACTAAGTCAGCTGGTTACTCCGCCGCCTGTGTTGGCAGTGGTGCAGATTCCTGTTCATCCCTTGCAGATAAATGACTTACAGCATAAAATTACGATTGTCCTCGAAAATATTCAGGATCCTGGCAATCTTGGTACCATTATTCGCCTGGCCGACTGGTTTGGTATCGATCATGTAATTTGCTCCAACGAAAGCGTTGAAGCTTTTAATCCAAAGGTCATACAATCGAGCATGGGCAGTATTTTCCGGATAAAAATTCATTATACCGACCTGAAATTATTTCTCAAAGAAATTAGTAAGCTACAAATCCCGATAATGGGTACCTTTCTGGAAGGAGAAAACTTATATACCACCCCATTGCCACCTATTGGGGTTTTGGTCATGGGCAACGAATCAAAAGGGATATCCCCCAACCTGGCTGCTTATATAAAAAGAAAAATTACCATTCCCGCTATTAACCCATCGGAACAACGAGCAGAATCGCTCAATGTAGCCGTTGCCACTGCCATAGTATGTTCCGAATGGCAAAGAAGAAATCACTGGACTACCTGAAAGAACTTCAGGAACAAAGACTTATGCATGGCTTGCATCCATCGAAATACTGTCAACTGTTTATCGTCACTAACTTCCAAAATATTTCTTTTCTTTGCAAAAAAGCAAAAACGAATGACAACCCGATCGAAAAAAGAACGCGTCAGAGGCATGTTTAATGCCATCGCACACCAATACGACTTTCTAAATCACTTTTTGTCGCTGGGAATCGACTATTACTGGAGAAAAAAGGCCATCAAGCAATTATCCTTCAATCCACCGTCGGCCATACTCGATGTTGCAACTGGCACTGCCGATGTTGCCATTATGGCTGCCCGATATTTCCCTGGGTGCAACATAGTGGGCATCGACATTTCCGAAAAAATGCTGAACATTGGTCAACAAAAGGTTGCGCGACGTAATTTGTCCAGTCGTATTTCTCTGCAGCTTGCCGACAGCGAAAATATGCCATTTGCCAACAACACTTTCGATGCAGTAATGTCGGCTTTTGGCGTAAGAAACTTCGAAAACCTCGACAGCGGACTTGCTGAAATGTTCAGGGTGCTAAAACCCGGAGGAAAAGTGGTAATCCTTGAATTTTCCCAACCTACCCTTTTCCCATTCCGGCAAATTTACCGCTTTTACTTCCATAAAATATTACCCTTCATCGGTCGAACAATATCCCGCGATAAAAGAGCGTATACCTACTTGCCCGAATCGGTAGAGATTTTCCCCTTTGGAAATAATTTTTTGCATTTGCTTGAAAATGCAGGATTTAAGCAATGTAAGTACTATCCACTTACCCTTGGCATCGCTACCATTTATGTAGGTACAAAAGAATAAGCTTTTGATAAAATTGTAAAAAATAATAATTTAGCCCCAAAAGCCGTTTAGTTGGTACACAAGAAAATTGATTGGTCTTGAGAAAAATTTGCCTCATCATAATATTTGCCAGTATTTTAGGCGTTGTTGGGTTTGCCCAAAAGGAAAAGGTCAAACATAATCCCGAATACGACGACAAACCCATTCATTTTGGCTATACACTTGGGATCAATGTAATGGACTTTTCCTTTGGTCGATACTACTTACGAAATCCCAATACCGACACTTTATACGCCGATCTTACGCGACTCAATCTGGGCTTTCAGGTGGGGATGATCGCTGACTTTCGGTTAGGGGAATATCTGAATTTTCGGGTATTGCCCAGTTTTAATTTTGGCCAGCGCGACCTGATTTTTTTTGTGAATAAAGGAAGGGACGGCATGCAGCCAGTAAAAACTTTTAAAATCGAATCGAGCATGCTCGACCTACCGCTGCAGCTAAAATACAAGGCAAAACGTATTAACAACTACCGACCCTATTTAATATTTGGCAGCAGCGTTCGTTACGACCTGGCAGCCAAGAAAAAATACAAAATCGACGACGAAGAATTTATTCTCCTTCGTCCATTCGATATTTACGGCGAATTAGGCTTTGGCATCGACTTTTACCTTCCTTACTTTAAGTTTTCCACCGAACTTAAACTGAGCCTTGGTTTTCTGGATATCCTCAACCATACTCCCCCCGAAGTACATCCCGAGTATGTCAACGCACTTCGTAAGCTCAATTCTCAGATGCTCATGCTGTCTTTTCATTTCGAGTAATCAGTACTGAATCAATAGCAAAAATTTTTATGCAGAAAATTTAACCACCTGTTCCCAAAAGCACAAACAGCGAAACTTGTTTTTGATATCAGTAGCTTCGAAAAATACAGACAGTCAAAGAAAAATTCAGGATTATCACGAATAACTATTTTTATCCTCCTTGATTACCTCAAATACGGAGGCGCCTTAAGCATATTTATCGGAATAATAAGCATATTGCCCACTGGCTGCTTATCCCTATATGCACGCACGCGTAAGGTAATTTGTCCATTAGGAATACTAATGGGTGCAGTATATACGGGCGCATACAGGGTAGGCATAGTCCCATCAATCGTATAATGAATTTCTAATAGCGGCGCCTCTGCTTCGATTTTAACCTTCAGCTGATTATCTTCATAGTAGCTGCTCACCATTGGGTCGAAAATAGCCTTCGAATATGCTATACCAGCCCTGTCAAAACGATCAAAATGTATTTCAACCCGATGAATGAAGGAATTCCAATCTTTTAATGTATCAAGAGTCCAGTAATTCTCTGCAATAGCCAGGGCACGTGGGTAAGTCATGTAAAAAGCGTATTGCAGGTAGGGCACATTTTCCGTCCACAAATTGCCCTGACCACCCAATATCATATTTTCCAGTTCGGGATAAGGGCAAGGATTAAAACTATATACTTTGCTAAGCCGAAGCCCTGCATACACTGGCGGCTCTACCAGATGGTCGCCCTGATAATAATCGAGGTACGAAAAGGCTGTAGGTGCCATCACCACCCGATATCCTTTTCGGGCAGCCTCGTAGCCAATATCCCGATTGCGCCAGCACATCACGGCCGCCTGAGACGAAAGGGAATCCTCGGTAATTTCATCCCAGCCTATCATCTTTTTCCCCAATTTATCTAATATGCGCTGCACCCGCTGCATAAAATAACCCTGCAACTGTTCCATACGTGTATAATTGTTTTTCCGCATGAGTTCCTGACAGGCTGTATCCTTTGCCCAAAAGCCCTTGTAACACTCATCGCCACCCACATGAATATATTCCGAAGGAAATAAAGCAGCCAACTCTGTAAATACTTTTTCCAAAAAAACATAAACTTCTTCATTGGCCGGATTGAGCGTATTATCGACAAACATAGTAAAACTGCCATCGGCGTGCCATTCGGCAAAATTAGTGCCGGGGTCAACTTTTATCGAAGTATCCCCCGTACAGGATAGATAAGGATAAGCTGCAATGGCAGCCATGCAATGCCCTGGTACGTCTATCTCGGGGACAATTGTTACATGTCGTTCGGCAGCAAAACGTACCAGTTCCCGAATATCATCCTGTGTATAATATCCACCGTACGTTGCCTGTTCGCCCGGTCGAGGCTTTTCGCGTGTACCAAACTGACCATGTCGCTCGACACGCCAGGCGCCCACCTCGGTCAACCGTGGCAACGATTTTATCTCAACCCTCCAGCCATGATCATCGGTTAAGTGCAAATGCAAGGTGTTAAATTTGTATCGTACCATTTGTTCGATATACTGTTTTACCTCTGCCACCGTAAAAAAATGACGACTCACATCAAGCATCAGCCCCCGCCACCCAAAGCGCGGATAATCTACTATATGTTGGCAGGGCAACCGCCAAGTCAGCTGTCCGCTCTTATCCATATTTTCCACATCCGCTGGCAACAACTGTAATAGGGTTTGAATTCCATAAAAAACACCCGCCGGGGTCGTTGCCGTAATTGCTATATTTTCGATCGAAATTAGCAATTCATATCCTTCAGCATGCGCAACAGCATCATTCTGCTGCGTAATGATAAGCTTAAGGCGAGATTTCTTTCCAGGTTTTGTTGTAACAGGTATATCCTTAGCAACCGACTGGCTTAGCCGTTGGGCAAGGTATTGAGCAGCAAATTTAAGTTCATCACTGTTATAATAAATCTCCATATCCGACCTAAACAAAAAGGTACCCTTCAGCAGTTCTGTTTTCTGGGGTAAAGGAATCACTGTTGACTGAGGTAAAGCAAATACAGCCATCGACAGCCCTATTATAGTTAAGTACAAGTTTCGAAGCATGAATCAAACTTTTAGAAATATTTTTTTACGATAAAGAAAGTATAAAAACACCCAGCAGGTAAGGATGTAAGTAAAAGTCATAAACGTTTCCTGCATCACTGTGGGCAGATATTTACTTATCCCGGCAAAGAAAAATTGATGCGGTGTATACAAACCCAAAATCGGTTGTGCCAGATAAATTGTGATGGAATTCATCCCAATCACCACAAAAGGAAATGCCCATTTTCTTACCTTCCATACGTCGATAATCAGATAGAATAAGGTAAGTAACATCACGCTAATACCTCCAGCAAATAGCACAAACGAACTTGTCCAGATATTTTTATTAATAGGAAAAACGGTATTCCAGATTAATCCCCCGCATATAAGCCCAATGGCAATCCATGTTAGCCGTAAAACTTTTTGATATGCGCCCAGATTCTTTTGTAGTATAAAGCCGCAAAAAATACCGAGCTGAGCGGTAGCGATAGCTGGAAAAGTCGAAAGTATCCCCTCGGGGTCGTAATGCTCAAAATAAAACCGACCAGGGAGCAGTAGTTGGTCAACATAGCCAACAAGACACTTATCGGGAGTTAATACCCCCGCTCCCACCCCAGGAACAGGTACAAGCATCAGAACAGCCCAGTAAAGAATCAGTATCGAACCAAAAACGATGATTTGGATTTTTCTCGACAAAAATACTGCCATCAAAGCTGCTATGCCATAGGCAATGCCAATTCGTCCTAATACGCTCGCATAACGAGCAGGAAATTCAAAATTTAAAAAGCCATTGTAAATCATACCCAGAAGCACTAACACAACCATACGTTTGATGATGTGTAGTACAATCTTTCGTGTGGTTTGTCCCTGCTGCAAACGTTTCTGGTACGAGAACGGAAACGACACACCAGCCAGAAAAAGAAAAAGCGGAAAAATAATATCGTAAAAATGAAAACCATGCCATGGCACATGTTCCATTTGCGTGGCCAGGGCAGCTGTAAAATCGGTATGCAGCCACTTGTGCAAAGCCATGATAAACTCAGCTCCGCCCATTATCCAGAGCATGTCAAATCCTCGTAACGCATCGAGTGAGTAAAGACGTTGTTCATTCATACTTTAAATTTTATGATTCATACTATCCTTCAATGCAAGCAAACGACGGATAAACCGCATCTCCTGGCTAAATGCTTCGTAGCTCATTTCTTTGATAAATAAAGCTCCGTAAGCCCTTCTTAGCATAGGATGGTCGCTTGCATAAAAATAGCTTTCCCCTAAAAGTTGCTTCAACAGCTGAAACTGATCGACCCAAATTTTCTGAGCCAATTCACTAAAGGTACCATCATGTTCAAAGCTGGGGAAAGAGGCTTCGCGCTGGCTGATAAAACAGTGGTTAAACATATTGTGCAGAACAGCAAATGAATTAAGCGAAGTGGGGAAAATACGATTGCATTCATAAAGCTCGAATCGCGACCAGATATTACGATATCCCCATAACGTTAAGTGGGCATCAGGGTATGCCTGCTTATAATGATCGATAGCCTCAGCTATTGCGATAAGCGTTTTAAAATGGGTATCGGGGCCACTGCCTTCGGGATCAAGTGCCATGGTAATGATGGTAGGATGAATTTGCTCCATGATTTGCAACAAAGGCTTAACATCCTTGTCGAAATCAGGATATTGCGGAAAAATCTCATCGGAATAAAAGGGAAGCCGCAAATGAAAAATATTTTCGTAATCTACCCCAAAATGTGCCCATACCAGTTCAGCCTCAAACTCCCGAATCCAACCCTTGATGGTATAAAATATAGCCGGTTCCTTACGACCAGGTTCAATATTTTTAAGGGTATCGATCAGCTCCTGCAACTTGGTAAACAGATGTTCAAAACTTGAAATACCATAATGCTGAATCAAACACCTGGCAATACGGCAATAAAGGTAAAAATTTTGTAGTTCCTGCTTTTGTTGTGCCAATCCATTTAAATAACCCGTGATATCGTTATACGCATCTTCGGGGCAGCATACATTTTCCCAGGTAAACCTATTCTGCCAAAAAGAACCTGTTCGAATGTCATAAATTCCTTGCAAACACGTTAGCAAGTATGCATTGGTCACTGCGGTATATCCGCTGGTACAGTATACAAAATAATTTTTGTTAGATGCCGAACGTACCAGATGATGTAGCAAAGGGAAATAAGCCAATTCTATATCGTCGTGATGCGGTGCAGTATGTAAGATACGCTGATGGGATGGCATAGTAATTCCGTTACGAATTGCACTATCCAGGTGTCTAAACAACTGAGTAGCCAGTTCCTGTACCGAAAGATGTTTAATGGATTCAAGTTGCCTTACTGCAGCTGGAATAGGTTCAGCCTTTCTTTCCATCCAGTATACAAGAGGCCGATTGTGCTGCACAAAAGTGTCGGTAACAAGCTTTTCAGCAAAGTTGGGATAATAAATACCTGCTTTCTGTAGCCCCACAAGAGTACTTTCATCCAGTTGCAAATGCTTACACGCACTCAAGGTAAGGTAAAAGCGCGCATGTTTGAGCTTCGCCAACGCTGTCGCAGGATATCTCACCGATATGCTTTCCTGCAAAGCATCGGCAACCACCTTCGATTTAGCCTCCCCTGCAGCAATAATAATGGCTACCACGTCGGGATTACAGGTAATGGTGGATAATCCTATGGTGATGACGGCTTTTTTTCGTATTTCCTCAATACCGCCTAAATCAACAGCTACTGCAGCCTGTGTCTCATAATTCAATTCTGTCAGCCGGGTAGTACTATAATGACTCGAACCTTTAATATTGAAAGCAATATGCCCATCAGGCCCAATCCCACCAAGAAAAAAACCTATTCCTCCTACCGCCCTTATCTGTTGCTCATACTGCTGGCAATAATCATCAAAGTATGTAATTACCTCTTGTTGATAATATTCCGACATCGAATTTGGCTTTCTCCATCGCAAACGTAAATCCACCTTCTTATTGCCAAAAACCTCATAGGTGTTTGATAAACCTATTTTTTCGCTAAGCTGTCGAGGCAAACTAAACGTGTCGATATAATGAACACGTGATGGGTCAAGCCCAAAACCCTCGACATAAAACTTTTTAATAAAATATTGGAACGAACGTTCATGCTGTGGGGATATTGGAAAAAATTCATCGATCTGAAAAAAAGTCAACGTATGCATCTGTGGTTTTTCCTTGCCTAATCCCAGCAAATGAATAATTCCGTTTTTGGCCTCCTTCTCCCAATGTTCCAGATAGTACTTCACCCATTGAATAAAAAACTCGGGCGTTTTACCCGTAGGTAACGCTACAACCCCATAGGGATTTTGACATACCCATTCCAGAAATCGCAAGGCGGTAAGTTGTCCCAGGGTCACATAATTGTCAACAACAAAGGCCCGGATATTAAAAGGTAATTGACCCAAAAAACAGGTAGGTTCTTGTCCACTAAAATACGCTTCAACTTTAGAAGAAGCATTCATAGTATGTCATGATTTTTTTTTAAAAATAGTAAAGTTGTTGGTCATTTGCTAATTAAAAATTTCTGTTTTGAAACATGCATTATTGTTAGTAACCCAAAAATGCTTAATAATAGTATTGCTTACCTGCCAGTGAACATTTACATAGTTAAATTTTATGCGAGTTACATAATCCCTCATTACAAACCATAATATTGTTTCAGAAGATAACGAACCCCTCATCCCTGCTGCAGGCACCCTCAACTTACAGCGTATAGAGGTAGAGAAAAGTGGAATACACTATCACCCAAAGATCACCCCTACGAGTTTCTATGAACTATACATTTTTTACCAACTCCCTTCAATCAGACAAAAGCAGTATTACTGCGAATTTATTCCACCTATTATATTTAAGGTAATAAAAAATTATCATAGCCCAAGAACAAACAAGTTTCCCGAAATACGCTATTTTTGGTCTTTATTTTATGAACAGCTAATATACTGATTACTAATAATTAATGCTTTTTTGTTAGATAAACATTGAATTGATGGTTTAAACGAATAATATGTAAAATACAATATATTATTGAATTTGAAACAGTTATGAAACAAAAAATACATTATTAATTTGATATCCAAAGAATTTTATAGAAACTATTTATCAATTTTAACGTAAAAAATACTAAATTTCGCACGTTTTATTAATATTGGTCTATTTATACCAAATAACGGCAATGATTTGAGTAGTAGTAAAGGTGCGGTAAGAACTAAAATATCGAAAATAAGCTGATATGATAAGGAAATTAATACTTTACATGTCTTTTGCCATTTTCCCGGCAACGGTAATGCATCTGCAGGGGCAGGTTAGCATCGATGATGTTCAGGTCGATTCAATAACCTGTAATGGTCTCAGTGATGGTAAAATTCACGTAACCATTTCGGGAGGAATAACACCTTATGTTTACATAATACAACGTGTGTGGCCTAACCCACAAACCTATTCACAAACGACGAGCAGTACGACAGTAACTTTTACTGGACTGGAGGCCAGCAATCTATATACCCTAACAGTTCTGGATGACAACGGTAATGGTGCACCAGTTAATTATGGACCCTATATTGCTGTAAAGCAACCTCCTGTATTGAGCGTTAATATAACCAATGCTTCGCCATTTTGTGTGAACAACAACGTTCAGCTTCATGGAAACCCTACCGGAGGAAACGGGAGCTATACACACGAATGGAGTGGTACAGGTGCAGTTTTTCTTAATCAGACCGACATTGAGAATCCTATATTTAACAGTAATGTAGCAGGAAGTTACACTTTAAAATATAAGGCTGAAGATTTCAAGGGCTGTGCCGATAGCATGGAGATAAACATTACCGTAAACAGCTTACCTTCGGTTACTTTTGGTGGTTCACTAACCCCACAATGTGCCAACAGCACAACCTATACGCTCACTGGAGGCAGTCCTGCAGGTGGCACGTACAGTGGTCCAGGGGTCAGTGGAACCAACTTCAATGCTTCGGCCTCGGGTGGCCCAGGTACCAAAATCATCACCTATACCTATACCGATGGCAATGGCTGCTCTAACAGTGCAACCAATACCATCGATGTAATGGCATTGCCTACTGCCTCTGCCTCAAACAATGGACCTGTATGCGAGGGAAGCACCTTACAGCTTTTCGGAAGTGGGAGTGGTACCGCACCCATTAGCTATCAATGGTCAGGACCACTGGGCTATAGCAACAACACCCAGAATCCGATAGTATCGTCCAGTGCAACTACTGCCATGTCGGGCACCTACACGCTTACCGTAACCGACGGTAACTCCTGTACTAATCAAGCAACTACCAACGCAAGCGTAATTGCTGCGCCTCCTGCACCAACAGGCCTTACAAACCAGCAACGCTGTGGCGATGGCACCTTGTCTTTTAACGCATCGGCCGCTAATTCCAACGATAGTATCCAATGGAGTTACGATGGTAGTACGATTGTATTTAAAGCCAAAACTCCCTCAACCTTTACTACCGGGGTTCTTACAGCCCCCACCACTATTACAGTATACGCACGTGTAAAAACTCAAAGCGGCGGTTGCTTAAGCAGTTGGGTAAGTGCAACGGGTAATGTTTACTCCAACCCTACCGCCGTCCCATCATCAAATTCACCCGTTTGTGAGGGAGGTACACTCACCCTCTCTGCATTACCCAATGGCATGACATCATACAGCTGGACGGGGCCTAACGGCTATTCCAGCAGCTCTCAGAACCCAACGGTTACTGCCAACGCAACTTCCGCACATGCCGGTACTTATACCCTCACCGTGGTAGATGGCAATGGTTGTAGCGACACTAAAAACACTAGCGTTACGGTTAATCCTAAACCTAATACCTTTAATGTTACCGGTGGCGGAAGCTATTGTGCAGGAGGTAATGGAGTAGCGGTGGGTCTTTCAGGTTCACAGACGGGCGTTAATTATCAACTCAAACGCAATGGCGTAAATACAGGATCACCTGTACCAGGGACAGGAAACGCCCTGAATTTTGGCTTACAAACCCTGGCAGGAACCTATACCGTTGAAGCAACCAATACCTCAACGGGCTGTACAGCCACCATGAATGGCAGCGCCATTGTAGTAGTAAATACCCCTCCCACTCCTTCGGCCAGCAACAATGGGCCTGTTTGCGAGGGTAATACACTCTCATTATCAGCATTGCCAGCTTCTGGGGTTACTTACCAATGGACAGGGCCAAATGGATTCAGCAGTACTTCTCAGAATCCTGTTGTTTCATCGGCGGCTACTCCAGCCATGAGCGGAAGCTATAAGCTGGTAATCACCGATGGTAATGGCTGTAAGGATAGTACCACAACAACCGCAACCGTTAATCCTAAACCAGCGGTAACTGCGTCGTCCAACAGCCCCGTGTGTGGTTTAAATACACTCGAACTATATGGAGGACCCAATGGTATGGCATCCTACTCATGGACCGGTCCTTTCGGATATACCAGTTCCTCACAAAATCCTACACGTCCCAATGCCCTCCCCTCGTTTGGCGGTACCTATACGCTGACCGTTACTGACATGAACGGCTGTACTAACACAGCCTCAACTGCAGTCACTGTTTATGCTCCAGCAAATATAAGCTACAACCTTACCGATCCCACAGTTTGTTATTACGAAGATGCAGTAGTTACGCTATCAGGTTCACAAAATGGCGGCTATCAATATACCATTTTCCGCGAATCGGATAACGTTCAGGTAACCCTTCCCCAGAATGGCAATGGAACGAGCCTGCAATTTACTATCCCAGCCTCCAGCATCCTAAATGTGGGTAGCAACCAATTCTATTGCCTTATTGTTACCCCTCAGGGATGCCCTTATACAGTTACCAACAGAGCTATCGTAACCAAACGTGCCGAAATTCAAAAAAATCTTACCACCAGTAATGCCCTCTGTTTCGGACAAAATGGTACAATAACCTCTGTTCCATCCAGTGGTACTTCGCCTTATACAATGTCTATTACCGGACCCTCGGGTAGCTTTGGGGCGCTCTCACAATCGGTTACCCCTGGTACCTATCAGGTTGTGGTAAAAGACGCCAATAGTTGTTTATCCTCAACCACGCCTGTTACCATTACTGAACCTAATCCTATCACGTTTGATATTGATTCTGCAAGTCCTTCCTGTACAGGATCCAATGATGGTTATATCAACTTCATTAACGTAGCAGGAGGAACTACGCCCTATCAGTATTCTATTCGGGGAAATGATCCCGGAGAATACACGTCCAATCCAAACTTCTCATCCCTGGCTCCCGACGTATATTATGCTATCGTAAAAGATGTTAATGGGTGCTTGAGCGATTCTGTAACGGTACCGCTCAATCAGGGAGGACAAATATTTGTTAGTCATTCCTTAGCACCAGCTCTGGTATGCTATGGCGACTCCGGTCAGCTAACCCTCTCTGCCTCTGGCGGATCAGGAAATTATCAATTTTCGGTTTCTACAACCGCTGGCGTACCTGGAACGTGGACTTCCAATACTGTTTTTAAGATTCGTGGTGGAGTGAACTATTATGGTTTTGCACGCGATGTAGTTACTGGCTGTATTGGTTATGCCAATAACGGTAACCCCATTAGTATTGCATCAGCACCACCCGTAGTTATTGTAATCAATAGCATAGTAGCTGCAACCTGTTACAATACTGCCGATGGAAAAATTCTTTTAGGAAACTCCTCCGGCGGCAAAGGTGGACCATACACTTACTATGTCGATGGCATAAGCAATGGCACGCGTAACTTTACCAATCTCTTACCCGGAACCCACACCATCCTGGTGGTTGGCGCTGGAGGTTGCTCTGAAGACAGCGTAGTAAATGTACCTTCGCCACCTGCCATCGTATACGACAGTATCACAACAGTTGCTCTGCAGTGCCCCGATGATATGACTGGTGAAATCCATATTCATAATCCTTCGGGTGGAACACCGCCTCTCGAATACACCATTAACAGCCTACCCTATGGTAGTTCTACCGATTTTACCGGCCTCGATGGAGGTACCTACGATGTTAAGATTCGTGATGCGATAGGTTGTATCAATAGCACACCTATTACCGTAGCTGAACCTGCCCCCATCTCTATTGCCTCGGCTACCGGCGATACGGTATGTAGCGGTGGAATGGGCACCATTACGGTGGTTGCTGCCGGTGGAACAGCGCCCTACACTTACACACTCACCCCAGGTCCAGTCGTACAGGGTACAGGCGTATTTACCAATCTTCCGGCTGGTACCTATAATGTATCGGTTACCGATTCAAAGGGTTGTGCCCCTGCCGATACCGATGTTTCGGTGGTTACTTCTACCGGCGTAAACATTCAGGTAGTCGCTCAAAATATCAAATGTAAAGGAGATAATTCGGGCAGTATCAGCATTTTGGCCTCAGGTGGAGTAGAACCTTACCAGTATAGCATTAACGGTGATGTACCATCTCAGTATCAAAGCAGTCCAATTTTCACTAATTTAACTGCCGGAACATACGATGTTTATGTAAAAGATGCATGTGGTTCTCACTCCTACGGCACTGTCACCCTGAACGAACCTGCTTCGGCCATCACCATAAGCTCGGTAAATGCCATTCCTGTATCGGGTTGTAAGGGAAGTCCAACCGGAGCAATCGTTATCAATGCCTCAGGAGGATCGGGTACCTTGCTGTACTCCATTGATGGAGGTATTAACTACCAGGCCAGCAACATTTTTAACAATTTGCTAGCAGGCACTTATAACATAGCGGTTACCGACGATTCGTTATGTGTTGCAAATACCACAGCCACCATAACCGAACCAAACCCACTTCAAATAGCCAGCATTGCCACCACCAAAGTCAATGGACACATCAAAGGAACTGCTACCGTAGATGTTCCTCCTGCCACATCGGGTGCCGGTAATCTGGTTTATTGGTACGACAACAATCCTCCACAGGCATCAAATATCTTTACCAATCTCGATACAGGTACTTACATGGCGCATGTACGCGACCAGAATCTTTGTGAAGATTCAATGCAATTCACCATAACCGATACCCTATCGCTCGTAGTTAACATCACCACCACACCGGTTACCTGCTACGGAGGTACCGATGGACGTATCGATACCAGCATTAGCGGTGGACAACCTCCGTACACTTTCAGTATCACCCCCTTTGTAGCCGATCTAACCCAGGTACCTGCTGGTACTTACCAGATTACGGTAACCGATGCTAACCTCTCTACCGTTATCCAAACAGTTAGCGTAACCCAACCCAATGCTGTAGGTGCGACATATAACATTGTTGGGTATAACGGTTCCCCAGGAACGGGTAGCATTACTGTCAATGGTACCGGTGGCAATGGAGGTTACCAATATTCCTTCAATAACGGACCTTTCGGTCCTACCAACACGTTTACCGATTTGATGCCAGGATTTTACCGAATTATTACCCGCGATGGGATGGGTTGCAGTGGTCCCGATACAACTATCGAAATTGTCGATGAAAGAATATTGTCGCTCTACCCGGTTACCTATTCAGATGTTGCCTGCTACGGCAGTAATTCTGGTACGGCTACGGTCCACATTAAATCAGGAACACCACCCTTTACCATTCGCTTGCGTAAAGGTTCCGTAACCATTGGCACCATAGTTACGAATCTTAAAGATTATACTTTTACCAACCTGTCTGCTGGCAACTATCAGTTTAATGTTCGTCATTTCTACTCTCCTCCTTCAGTAAACTCTGAGGTATTTACCATCAATGAATTAGCTACCAGCCTGCTCACCATCACCAATATCACAACCGTTCCACAAACCAACATAATACCTAATGGTGAGATCCATATAACCGCTTCGGGAGGGGTTGGTTCCATGGCGTCGTACGAATTTTCTATCGACGGGGGAGCAACCTTTACCATGAATGCCGGTAACTTTACTGGACTCGTTGGCGACAGTACTTATCAGATTGCTGTCAAAGACCAGGTCGGCTGTATTATCGACAGCATAGCCTATGTTCCCTATGGGTTACCGTTGAATGTTCAATTCTCTAAAACTAACGAAACCTGTACAGGATTAGGCGATGGAACAATCCGCTACAAAGTAATTAGCGGACGTAAACCATATTTCTATTCCTTTAATGGTGCACCTTATGTGGCAGCACCCGATAGTTTTACTTTTACCATGTTGCCCCCGGGTGCTTACACGCTGTCTATCATCGATTCCAATAACGATACTGCATCGTATGCTACAGTAATAGATCCTGCTTCACCAGTAATTATCGATAGTATAGTGGCCACCCCTTCGGATGGTAGTAACGGTACGCTTACGGTATACACCAGTGGCGGATCAGGAATATTCACTTTTACTGCAACCTCTTACCATCATGGTATTTTTACCAATGGCGGGAATAATATTTTCACAGGTCTTCCGGCCGATACTTTCATTGTCCGTGTAGATGATATATGTTCTTTTGCCGAACAAACAGCTATTGTGCCGCAAGATACAATACTGTTCGCCAATGTTTCTATCGAGCCTGTAAAATGTATCCAACCCTTCCTGCAGGCATACATCAATATCGAGCCTTTAAATGCCGCACCTGGACTTGTTACCTATGAGGCTATACATGCTGTTACAAACGATTATTACGTACAATTTAACAACGGCAATGTTGAGGTGAACGATACGGGAACCTATTACATACATGCATTTGATTCGCAGGGCAAACATTTCCGCGACACCGTGACTGTTACCGCTATTGTCACCCCTATCCTGGTATCGATTGATCCGATAATTCAACCCTGTTCGGCAGGTGGACAGACCAATATCTTTACAAACACAACAGGCGGACAGGCCCCCTATACCTATCGCTGGTATAAATTGCCCAATTTCACTACCATTATAGGTACCGAGAAAGACTTGCTCAACGTAGGAGAGGGAAAATACGCCGTAGTTGTTACCGATACATATGGTTGCTCTGTACAGATGGTCGACTCTGTGGTAGTAAGCAATGTTCAAATCCTCAACATTGCTACCACCAATTCAACTTGTAATGTTGGGTTAACCGATGGAACTATTACCGTAACTGCTATTGGGAAAGGCGCCATACAGTACATTTGGAATGGTGGAGTATCTACCAGTCCTGTGATTACCGGTGTAGGTGCAGGCACTTACACCGTTACCGCCATCAATGAATCGGGCTGCTCCGATAGCCGTACGGTTACAGTTGCTTCGAACGACTCGCTAATGAATTTGTGGACATTCGACAATCAAACCTGTGTGGGCGAAGGATTTATTCAATATGACGTCACAATTGGTCATCCCGATTATACCTTTATCCAGGTAGGTCTCGATACTCTTGTAACTTCCAATACAAGTTATCGACGTACACTGGTTCCCGGTAGCTACACATTCAAACTTATCGATCAGAAGGGTTGTTTCGATACCATTCATGTGGATATTCTTCCCAAACCCGCATTCGACACCATCGTAATCGATTCTGTAAAGGTAGTTAAATCGACCGGTGCTAATGGCAGCATTACAGTTTATGCAACTGGTTCCTATCCACCACTGATTTACAAGATTACTTCAGCAACAACATCCACAACCATCAACAATGGCACCAACAATGTATTTACCGGATTGGTTGCCGATACCTATTATATCGAAGTTACCGACTTTTCGTCCTGTGCTTTTGCCTACGATACCGTCGAGGTAGGTCTGGATACGGTATTGAATGTTGCCATTACTATTCGCGATAGCGTATGTAATGGGGCTGTGGTATATCTAACGCCGCTCAATGCTTATGGCAACGTAAATTACCAGATTACCACCGATTCGGTCAACTTCTTTATCAATCATATCTCCGACAGCGTATTTACGGTATCGCATACTGGCTGGTACCACATTGAGGTAAGCGATCAGGCAGGCAAGAGCTTCCAGCTCGATACCTTCATCGTGGTAGCAACCCCCGGACTCTTTGCAATCGTTGATAGTGCAATCTATCCCGAATGTAACACGGGTACTGTGGGTTCAATTTACATGCGCATTGGAGGTGGAACACCCCCATACACCTACTTCTGGCGCAATACTATAACGGGTGATACCATTTCCATCCAACAACTCGGACTGATAGATGCTCCACTGGGTTACTATGCCTTTACCGTAAACGATAATGCAGGATGTAGCTTTACCCATCTGGATAGCATTACTGTCTCGCAAGTAAGCATCGTTTCGGTTGATACCGTTAAATCGCATTGTAGCCAGCTCAACCCCACCGGTAAGATTACGGTTACCGTTCAAGGGCGCGCTCCCTTCTATTTCCTGTGGCTCAACCTAAGCGATCTGTCAATCGTAAAAGAAGGTATTGTAGCTACAAATCGCGATTCTATTGTTAATGTACCTGCGGGTCAGTATCTGGTAAGAGTTATTGATGCTAATAATTGCATATTGCCCGACACAGTCATTAAACTCGAAGCTTATAACCCATTGCGTGCCACCCTTGCACTGCTCGAAATGCCTAAATGCTACAGTGTAAGCAATCCTTCTTCCGAAGGAATTCTATCTGTACAAATGCAAAATGGGGTTGCTCCATATACCTACAACTGGATACTCAACAGCGACACTACCCTAATCCGTCGAGTCGACAGTGTATCTGCCATAGCCGATACCCTTACCGGAGCTTTTGCAGCAACCTATAGGATTATTGTACGCGATGGCAATTATTGCTTCTTTGATACGCTGTATAATATTACTGCTAAGGATAGCGTGGATTTCGATATACAGGTCTTGAACCATGCCACCTGTACCAACCTGGGGAGCGTTGTTATTAAATTTACAAAAGGGGTTGGACCTTTTGCCTACCAGTGGCTGGGTCAGCCATTTGATACTATTACAGTAGATTCGATAACTAATAATGCTTTAACGGCTGGCAACTATCCTTTCACGCTGGTCGATGATTCCGGTTGTATCGTAACTAAACCAGTTATCATCGAACAAAGCGAATACTTCAGGTTAGACTCTGTCATTGCCTACGAAAAATGTAATGCTTTTGGTTCTGTAGCCCTTCAACTCTCTCAAACAGCTTACCCAGCCTATCTCAAATGGATCGATGAAGGCGACACGCTTGTATTGAACAGTATTTCCGACATTATTCCAACAAAGGATGGGTTAAGAGCAGGTATTTATCAGGTAAGGGTATGGAACAATATCGGTTGCGATACGGTTAAAACTTTCCAGGTCAAAATGGACGATACCTTACGCATCGACACGGTGATTATCCCTGAAAGCTGTACCGGTGACGGGTCAATTGAGATTAAAGTACTTAATTCTTCCTACCCCTTCCGTTATCAGTGGCTCAATTCCGATACAGTCATCACTAAGGTGGATAGCGATACTATTCAATACCAGGGCAAGCAAGGTACATACGTACTTGCTATCTGGACACAGGATCATGTAGGCTGCGACCGGTTAGATACGCTGGTAATACCTTTCGATAATCCGCTGATGGTAGATGCTGGACCCGACACCACCATTTGTCGTGGCAAAGAATATATGTTACAGGGAAAAGCTTATTCGGGTCGTCTGTTGGGTGCTAATGAAGCCTTATACAACTGGTCACCTGTTCAAAATCTTGTAAACAATAAGGGCAACATACCCAATCCTGTAATTAAGCCCTATATTCCTAACAGCTACAACATTGATCAGGTAGCTTATGTATTGAATGTAACACTCGATCGTTGTCATCAAAGTGATACTGTAGTAATAACCTACTATCCTTCTAATGGCGTATGGCTGCCAGCTGTCGATACCGCTGCTAAAGGGGAATATCAGATTATTCCAGTCATAGGCGGTACAGGCACCTATGTTCGTTACATGTGGACTCCACGGATGTATGTGCTATACAACAGCGACACTGCGAGAGTACTAACCCTTAACTTCCAGGGCGACTCATTAACCTATTACTTTACGGGAATTACTGCCGATGGTTGCTACGAGAAGGCATCCGTTTTGATCGTAGCCAGCCCCGATATCAAGCCCGATGATGCCTTTACGCCCAACGGCGATGGTATCAACGACTTCTGGTATATCCCAAGAGCCGAATATTTCCCCGACATACACGTTAGGGTATTCAACCGCTGGGGTGACATCGTATATGAATCGATTGGCTACAATAACGCCGACAAAGTTTGGAATGGCAAACGTAAAGGAAAAGACCTCCCCATTGGTACGTACTACTATGTGATAACTATGAGTGGTGGAAAGACGGCCAAGGGAACCGTAGCTATAATTAGATAATCTCGAAATTAAGTGACTATGAAACGGAGTGTATTGATATTTTTTGTGATGGCAATGTGTGGAAAATATATTTACTCACAGCAATTGCCCTTATATTCGCAGTACATGCATAATCCATTTATATTAAACCCTGCAGTTGCTGGGACGTATCATTATTTTCAGGCCAGGTTGATGTCGCGATTGCAATGGATTGGTTTTCCCGATGCACCAGTTACCAACTCATTAAGTGTATTTGGTCCGTTTAGTGGGAAAAACAAAGACATGGGATATGGAGTTACTCTTTATAGTGATATTACCTCACCCACCAGTAGATTGGGAATGAAAGGAGCGTACGCCTATAATATTGCGTTGAATGACCACATTCGCATGTCGTTTGCAGCTGCCCTTGGATTTTTTCAATTTAAATACGATGGTACCAACCTACAAATGTATGCTCCCGACCCCGTAGCACCAAAAGCGGTAAAGTCGGAGTTCGAACCCGATGGTATGCTTGGCGTATTGGTATATTCCGGCCTCTTTCAGGTGGGTCTCTCGGTGGATAATCTTTTCAACAATAAATTTAACGTTAATCCCGACCAAACCAATGTGACCAGTTTTGGTAAACTTTTACGCCATTATTACCTATTAGGTTCTTACAACTGGATTCATAACCGTCGTTGGACGACCGAATGCAGTGCTGTAGTGAAGGCAGTTGAAGGATTTAATGTACCTGTGCAGTTTGACCTCAACGTAAGGGAATGGTATCGAAATACTGCATGGTTTGGAATGTCGTATCGTTCGATGGATGCTATTGCAGTATTGGTTGGCTATATCTTCAACAAACGCATTTATGCGGGTTATGCATTCGACTTCAACCTATCGGCTATCAGAGCCTATAACTTTGGTAGTCACGAAATTATGCTGGGATACCGTTTTAACACGCTTAAGTAGGGGTACCTTTTTTGCGGGGGGGATAGTCAACGTTATAATGCAAGCCAACGCTTTGCTTGCGTTGTTGTGCGCTTTTGATAATTAGATAGCTAACCTCCACAAGGTTGCGCAGTTCGCATAGCATACGCGAAACCTTCGAACGTTTGTACAACTCCTCAGTTTCTTCAAAAATCAGGTTTATTCGCTGAGCCGCACGTTGAAGTCGCAAATTGCTTCGAACAATCGCCACATAGCTACTCATGATTTGTTGCGTTTCCTTCATGCTCTGCGTGATAAGAATCATTTCCTCGGGATTAGTGGTACCCTCGTCGTTCCAGGGGGGAATTCCCTCGGGAATATGGTAGTTTTTGAAATGGCTTATTGCATCTATAGCAGCCCGATGCCCAAATACAGCAGCCTCCAGCAAAGAATTAGAAGCTAACCTGTTGGCACCATGTAAACCTGTACAGGCTGTTTCCCCAGCAGCATACAAGCGATTGATCCACGAACGTCCATTCATGTCTACCTTTATTCCGCCACAGAGGTAATGTGCGGCGGGCGCTACCGGTATCATATCCTTCGACATATCAATGCCAATGGAAAGACATTTTTGATAAATATTGGGGAAATGTTCAAACAAAGCCTTTTTCTCGATATGACGGGCATCGAGGTACACATAATCGTGCCCCGACAACTTCATTTCGCTGTCGATAGCACGAGCTACTATATCACGTGGAGCCAGAGAACCGCGAGGGTCATATTTATGCATAAATTCTTCACCATTTTGATTGCGAAGGATAGCGCCGAAGCCTCTTAAAGCCTCTGTGATTAAAAATGAGGGACGTTCGCCAGGATTATACAACGCTGTGGGATGGAATTGGACAAATTCCATATCTTCCACAATTCCTTTCGCACGATATACCATAGCTATACCATCGCCTGTTGCCGTAGGGGGATTGGTAGTGGTGTGATATACATTGCCAATACCACCGGTGGCCATAAGCGTTACCCTGGCCAGGATGGTTTTTACCTGTCCACTTTCACAGTCCAGTACATAAGCTCCGTAACACTCAATGTTATTGTAGTACCTTTTAACCAACACACCCAGATGGTGTTGCGTAATGATATCGATGGCAAAATGATTTTCATACACGGTAATATTAGGGTGCTCACTTACCTGTTTAACCAGAGCACGTTGAATTTCAGCACCCGTTATATCTTTATAGTGTAATATTCGATTTTCGGAATGTCCTCCTTCTCTACCCAAATCAAAATTTCCATCGCTGGTTTTGTCGAATTTTACCCCCCATTCTATCAACTCTTTAATGCGTGCAGGAGCTTCCTCGACTACCATTCTTACTACATCGACATTACATAGCCCATCCCCACAAATAAGGGTATCCTCAATATGTTTTTCGAAACTATCGGGTTCGTATGTTACAGCCGCTATTCCTCCTTGAGCATAGCTGGTATTAGTCTCGGTTATTTTCGACTTGGTAATAACGCAAACTTTACCATGGTCGGCAACTTTTAGGGCAAAGGACAACCCCGCCAGTCCCGAACCTATTACCAGAAAATCAAACCTTTCTTCCATACCCCTATATTGAATTATCCTCGGACGAAGAAAAATGCTCCTACATGTACATTTTCAGCCTCAGAACTGCTGTCCCATGATAAACTGGGGTTGCCAACCGGATCTTTGACCTCCAATTTTATCAAACCCATACCCCATATCGAAACCTATCATGCCGAGCATTGGCAGGAAAATTCGTATCCCCACACCAGCTGCACGCTTTACATCAAACGGATTAAAGTACCGTATATCCGACCAGCAATTGCCCGCTTCGGCAAAGAGCGTTCCATATATAGTTGCCTGTTCTTTAAGGGTAATAGGATAACGCAGTTCGGCAGTAAAACGATCGTAAATACGACCTGCCCTTATACCATTCTCAGTAGGAGTAAGCGCATCGTCGGTATATCCACGCATTGGGATAATTTCCGAGTTAGTAATACTGTAACCTATCATACCACTCCCCCCCATGGTATATTGCTCAATGGGGGTATATCCCGTCGATTTTTTATATCGTCCAAGAATTCCAAAATTGGCACGTGTCATAAACACCAGATTGCCTACAATAGACATATAAGTTTCTGCCCGAATAGTCCATTTATGGAATTCTGCCCATTTATATTTCTCGGCTGTAGACAAAGTAGAATAATCCTTACCGTTGAACAACGAATAAGGGGGCGTAAGTTTCAGACCAATAGAGAACCACGAACCCGACCTTGGATAAATATACTGATCAAGTGAATTACGACCAAAATTAATACTATAGTAAAAACTATTGATGCTCCCTGTAGAATCGTTATAAACAATGGGGTACTTCTTAAACTTGTAACGATCTATCCCAACCGATTGTTGCAAAGTAAAATAATCATCAGGCCATTTAAGCCGCTTTCCAAGGCTAATGGTTGCCCCCATGATATCGAAATAAGACTCGGTTGGCTGCAGCAAGCCTTTCAAACTATTATATTCCATAGCATTGTAATGGCTATAAAAAAGGCTTAACGAAAAAGCATTAGGTTTTTTTCCACCAAACCATGGGTCGGAAAAGGTAGAACTTAAAGACATGTATTGTTTGCCATTAGTCTGGAATCGGAAGCTCAACGTTTGAGCATCGCCCGAGGGTACAGGTCGCCACTCTTTCCAGTTGAAAAAGTTACGATACGAAAAATTGTTGAAACTTATCCCAATAGAACCTATAAATCCATAATATCCACCCCATCCTCCCGAAAGTTCGAGTTGGTCGCTGGCTCGCTCACTAAGCTTGTACTGAAGATCAACGGTACTGTTGGCTGGATTAGGAATAGGAACCGGCTCAATCTTCTCGGGTTCGAATAATCCCAGTGTAGCCAACTCACGGACACTACGCACAATATCAGACTTACTAAACAATTCCCCAGGTAAAGTTCTCAGCTCTCGACGCGCTACATGCTCGTTTGTCTTTGTATTTCCGGTAATTATTATATTGTTGAAGGTAGCCTGTTTCCCCTCGTATATTCGCATTTCAAAATCAATAGAATCGTTTTCGATTTTTGTTTCTACAGGCGTTACGTTAAAAAATAGATACCCATTATCGAGATATAACGACGATACTGCATCATCATCGGTCTGTAAACGCTTATCCAGAGTTTTCTGATTAAAAACATCCCCTTTCTTAATACCTAAAATATTGGAAAGAAGCTCCGAAGGATATTTTGTGTTACCCACCCAGGTGATATTACGAAAGTAATACTTATGACCCTCGTAAATGTTGATATACAGAATTATACGATTCGGAGCCGCAAATCCGATAGAATCGGAAACAATCTTGGCATCACGATACCCTTTTTCATTGTATAAATCAATGATTTTAGCCTTATCATCCTGATATTTGGGTTCGATGTATTTGGAAGAATTCCAGAATTTCCAATCGCGTCTTTTGGTATCTTTCATCGCCCTGCGTAACGCAGAAGCCTTGATGTTATTGTTGCCTGTAAAAACAATGTCTTTGATTTTTACCCGCTTGTTCTTGGTAATTTTTAGCTTAAGATCCACTGCATTGGGACGCGTCGTATCGGGTTTATGCTCAACCTCAACCTGTACATTAAAAAATCCTTTTTCCCGATAAAATTTTTTCACAATAGTAATCGCATCATTAATTACATTTTCAGTAAGCTGACTTCCCACACGAAAATTGAGTTTTTCCTTCAAATCTTTCTGATCCGATTTGCTTACCCCTTCAATGGAAAAATTAGCAATACGAGGTCTTTCCTTTAGATATATATCTATCGCCACATGATTCCCGGAGGTAATGCGATAAGAAACCTGCACATCCTCAAAGAGGCCATGTTCCCAGAATTTTTTCACAATTTTACTTACCTCATCACCGGGAAGGGTGATAGGAGTACCTGTTGCTAACCCCGACATATTGGCCAAAACATGTTGATCGAGATAACGAACTCCTGAAATCGTTACCGTATCAATGATATATTCCCGGGGCCTGCTATAATCAGCAATGATCAGCGAATCAGCAGCGTTTTGAGCAGAAATTCCTGAAGCAAAAACAAACGAAAAAGAAAAAAACAAAAAAAATCTTGAGAACTTCATTTGAATGGATTTAAGCATATAATAGCACATATAAAACGCAAACATAATGGAAAAAATATTACCATCCTCCACAAAAACGTTAAGAGTTGTTATTTGCATTGGGGGTAACTTCACTAACCAACTGGTCACTTGTTTTTCCAAAACGTCGTTCGCGTTTTTGAAAATCAAGGATGGCCTCGAAAAAATGCTCCTTACGGAAGTCGGGCCATAGAATAGGAGTAAAGTATAATTCTGTGTAAGCTATTTGCCAAAGTAAAAAGTTACTTATTCGATACTCGCCACTGGTACGAATAAGCAATTCGGGATAAGGCATGAAGCTGCTCTGCATGTACTGATAAAAAGTCTCGTCGTTGAGCTGTTCGGGGGTAATTTTTCCTTCACAGGCAAGCTGCACTATATTTTTTATCGCATGCAAAAGTTCCCAGCGACCACTATAACTTAACGCCAACACCAGAGAAAGACCGGTATTGCTTGCGGTAAGCTCAATGGTATTGTTTAATTGCTTATGAACATTTGCAGGGAGGCTATCCAGGTCACCAATAGCAAGAAGTCGTACATTATTATCCTGAAGCGTTTTAATCTCGGTATTGAGAGTAGAAATGAGCAAATGCATAAGCGCATTGACCTCGTTTTGAGGTCGTTTCCAATTTTCGGTCGAAAATGCATAAAGGGTAAGAAACTTAATACCCAGCTCGGCAGCTGCTTCTACCGTTTCACGAACGGCTTTTACCCCATTCTGGTGCCCAAAAATCCGCTGGTTGCCTTTTTTCTTTGCCCAACGGCCATTACCATCCATGATTACAGCTACATGCTGGGGTAATTTGTTACGGTCGATCTTGTCCTTGAGTTCCATTTATTCTTTTTTATATGCTGGACATTCCTGCTTGGTAGTGAATACTTTGTAAGTAACGAATACGTTTGCGAATGAGATCCAATCGTTGTTGTGCCAAATCGACTTCATGTTGGCCGGTACCTCATTTTCTACCCCATCGAGCCGATCGTTGAAAAGCTTGCGATAGTTCCACTGAACCCCCATACTCCAGTATTTCCCAATGGTTGTACGAACCCCTACCGCAAAAGGCCACGATAGCATTAAACTTTTTACCTGCGAACGGGTAGCAAAATCCAGTGCTAATCCACTGGATACAAAAGGGCTAAACGATATCTTTCGCGGTGCAAATTTAAGGGGTAAAAAGTTAAATTCAAACTGAAGTGCAAAATCAAAAGCAGGTGTGGCAAAAGAAGCATTCCGACGCTGTTGATAATCATCGGAAAAATCAGCATCATTGGCTCGCAAACGAACATAGTTAGCTTCAAACTTAATTACATGCCGCATGTTCAAATTGTGCCTGAAAACAATACCCAAATCTATTCCCGGTGCATAAAAAGGAACCGTAGGATTGATATCGCCCATATAATACCCACCTCCCACAGCCAGTCCTAGGTCTACCTTCGATTGGGACAACAGGAACAACGTAACACACTGAAATGCAAGCAATACAACAACTTTTTTCACCCTTCGTTTTTTTGCAAATGTAATGTTAAATTAAACAAAAACCGTACTGTGTGATTTTTAAACGTTTAAGAATAGCAAAATATTCTTTCATGCAAATTTTATTGTTTACTTTTAAAGATTTTTTGAATTACCCTATTTTTGGACAAATTTATTTTGAAATTGCAATAATTTTCCCTTAGTACTCAAGCATATTATGGCCAAAAAGAAAAAAACAAAGGATAAGCTGGTAGAGGAAAACGAAAAGGATACCGTTGGACGACAGGAAAAATTCCGGGTAATAACGGGAATACTCCTGCTGTTTATTGCCCTATTTCTTTTTCTTTCTTTAATCTCTTACTTTTTTAGCTGGAAGAATGATCAAAGCTTTGCTAAACAGGACATAGGCTCCGAAGCAGTTGTTCATAACTGGGGTGGTAAACTTGGAGCTAAAATTGCCTACATACTTTTCGAACGTACTTTTGGAATTTCCTGCCTGGGAATACCATTACTATTGCTGATTATTGGATTAAAGTTTCTAGGCTATAAAAAATTTTCATTAAAGCGAACATTAATCATTATCCCCATTGGTGTCCTGCTTTTTTCGATATCGTTGGGATATTTTCTAGGCGACATGGAAGGTTTTTTGGGCAGTGGTTTGGGGGGAGCCATGGGTTACTATGTTTCGCACCAATGGCTCAATGAACTTTTGGGTAAAGCAGGTGCAGGATTACTGGTAGTATTTATTCTTATTCTATATTTTACACTTTCCTCTGCAGCATTTTCCCGTTGGTTTACCCATCATGTACTTTTACTTTTCAAAACACGTCCGCAACAAATTACAGCGACCGATGGAACCACTGAAGTGAATCAATCCAATACACCCGTTACAGAATCATTTACCGAAGATGTTACTCGTCAAATATCTGGTGAGGGGCTGGAAATAGTGTTCCATCATGCCGATGGAGAAGAACCCTCTCATGACAAAGATGAATCAATGCCAACCACCAACGATCATGATGATGTCAATGAATCTGAAGACGAGGAAATAGAAATGGAAATTGAAGAAAATGAAAGCGACGAATCGGCCCCCGACGAGGTAGCACGTTTGTTATCAGAGCTTGGTCCGTACGATCCAAAAATAGATTTGCCTCGCTACCAATATCCTACCATCGACTTACTCGAAGATCATAAATCGGGCAACCCGGAAGTTACGCAGGAAGAACTCATTAGCAACAAAAATAAGATTGTTGAAACGCTAAAAAATTATAAGATAGAAATTTCGCATATCAAGGCTACCATAGGTCCTACGGTAACCCTGTACGAAATCATCCCTGCCCCAGGTATTCGCATATCCAAAATAAAAAGTCTGGAAGACGATATTGCCTTAAGCCTTGCTGCGCTGGGTATCCGCATCATTGCACCTATTCCCGGCAAGGGGACCATCGGTATTGAGGTTCCCAATCGTAATCCCGAGGTTGTTTCGATGCGTTCGGTAATTTCGAACAAGCGATTCCTCGAATCCAACGCCGATCTGGCTATTGTATTGGGCAAAACCATTTCGAACGAGACCTATGTGGTCGATCTGGCTAAAATGCCTCACCTACTGGTAGCGGGGGCAACCGGTCAGGGTAAATCAGTAGGTTTGAATGCTATCATCACCTCGCTGCTTTATAAAAAGCACCCCAGCGAAATTAAGTTTGTACTGATTGATCCGAAGAAAGTAGAGCTAACCCCCTACGCCCGGCTCGAACGGCATTTTCTGGCAAAACTGCCCAATACCGAAGAGCCCATCATCACCGACACCCAGAAAGTCATCTATACCCTTAATTCTCTTACCGTAGAGATGGATACCCGTTACGAACTTCTTAAAAAAGCCCATGTACGAAACATCAAGGAGTATAATGCAAAATTCAAAGAACGTCGACTCAATCCAGAGCATGGACATCGATTTTTACCTTACATTATTTTGGTCATCGACGAATTTGCTGACCTTATCATGACTGCTGGACGTGAAGTGGAAACGCCAATAGCGCGTTTGGCACAACTTGCCCGTGCTGTAGGTATCCATCTAATTATAGCTACTCAACGTCCTACCACTAACATCATTACCGGCGTAATAAAGGCCAACTTTCCTGCGCGTATAGCCTTTCGCGTTACTTCGATGATCGACTCACGCACCATACTCGATGCCCCTGGGGCCAACCAATTGGTTGGACGCGGCGACATGCTTGTTTCCACTGGTGGCGACCTCATTCGCGTGCAATGTGCTTTTATCGATACTCCAGAAATTGAACGCATCGTCGATTTTATCAGCCAACAACAGGGCTACCCTTCGGCCTTTATCCTCCCCGAAGCTCCCTCGGAAAACGGTGAAGCATTGGCCGATATCGACCTAAATGTGCGGGATAGCCTATTTGAAGAAGCTGCGCGACTTGTGGTACTGCACCAACAAGGTTCAACTTCGCTTATTCAGCGAAAATTCTCCATTGGATACAACCGTGCAGGACGAATTATGGACCAACTCGAAAAAGCAGGAATCGTGGGACCTGCCGAGGGAAGCAAACCCCGTCAGGTGCTCATCGTCGATGAACACTCCCTTGAACAACTGTTGCAACAACTAAATAAATAATGATACCCATGAAAGTTTTACTCATCACACTACTATTCCTCGCCCCTATTTTTCAGAAAAACGTTCAAGACCCCGAAGCAAGGCAAATTCTTGATATGTTCTCGAAGAAAGCCAAAAATGCTGCAAGCTTGAAGATAAATTTTACTTTTATTACCGAAAATCACCAGGATAACACCAGCCAACAAACAAAAGGGGAACTCTGGATTAAGGGCGATAAGTATAAGCTGGTACTCGATAAAACCGTAACCTATTTCGACGGGAAAAACCTTTACACTTATATGCCTCAGGCTAAAGAAGTTACCATATCAAAACCATCCGACAAAGACGATGACATGTTTCTAAAAAATCCTTCAAAAATTTTTACCCTTTATCAGCAAAATTTTAAATTTCGTTATCTGGGGCAAACCACTTACAATCGCTACAATTGCCATGAGGTTGATTTATATCCATTTGATATCAACAAAAAGTACAGCATTATCAAGTTATTGATTCAGGAAGACGAGTATCGACTGGTTGCCGCCAAAATGATTATGAAATCGGGGATACACTATATTTTTTATGTCGACAAGTTTGACAGTTCGGCTCGTCTTTCCGATAGCGAATTTACCTTTGATGTCAAAGCGCATAAGGATGTCGAGGTAGTTGATTTACGCAAATAACTGTAATTTTGCCTATGCGAAAACATTGAACCGATGCTCAAGTCGCTTACCATACAAAATTATGCGTTAATAGATTCGCTGCACATTGAACTTGGCGAAGGTTTTTCCACCATAACGGGCGAAACGGGTGCCGGTAAATCGATTTTGCTGGGAGCGCTTTCGTTGTTGGTGGGTCAACGAGCGGATACGGATGCCTTACTTGATAAAAATCGTAAGTGCATTGTTGAAGCTACGTTTGACATCAGTCCCTACCACCTCGAGACTTTCTTTGAACAAAATGAAATTGATTATGCCCAGCTTGCAATTATCCGACGAGAGATTCTTGAAACCGGACGTTCAAGAGCTTTTGTTAACGATACACCCGTTAACTTAAGCGTTCTCAAAGAACTGGGTGAAAAATTAATTGACATTCATTCCCAACACCAAAATTCCTATCTGACTGAATGGGGATTTCAACTGAAGGTACTGGACATCATTGCTGGCAATCAGGCATTACTTCAGCAGTACCGCGAATCGTTCCGTCGGTATCATGAATTAAAAAAAGAGCTGACTGAGTTGATAGCGCTATCGGAGAAAGGGCAACAGGAGCTTGATTACCTTCAACACCAATTCAATGAACTGGAACAGGCAAAACTTCGTCAGGGCGAACAACAGGAGCTGGAAGACGAAGTGAAATTACTGAGCAATGCTGAAGAAATAAAGCAGTATCTTGGTTATGCAGTAGCTGCCCTTAACGCTGAAGAACGGGGTACGCTGATCCAACTCAAGGAAATTATCCACTACCTTACACGTATTAAAGGCCTTTTCCCTAAAACAGAGCCTTTGTTACAGCGCCTGGATGCCTTATATATTGAGGCGCGTGATATAGCAAATGAACTGGAACGCCTCGACGAGTCGGTGGAACTTGACCCCGAAAAACTTGAGACTGTAAGGCAAAGGCTCGACTACCTTTACACACTTTGCCAGAAACATCGTGTACAAAATGCCGACGCTCTGCTCGAACTACAACAACAGTTGGGTGAAAGACTAAAAAATATTCAGTCTTTTGGCGAAGCAATTGAAAAAGTTCGCCAGCAGCATGAAGAGGAAACGCGTCGGTTAACCGAAATAGCAGAACAGCTACGTGCAAACCGACAAAAAATTGTTCCAGCCTTTGAAGAAGAAATCATGCAGATATTACGCCAGCTGGGTATGCCACATGCCGTTTTTTCGGTTGCTTTTGAGCAGCTACCCGAGTTTCATACAACAGGACTCGACGCAGTAACGTATCTATTCTCGGCCAATCGTCAAATTCCACCTCAGGACATTGCCAAGGTAGCATCGGGGGGTGAAATTTCACGGGTTATGCTTGCCTTAAAATCGGTTATTGCCCGGTCGTTGGCGATGCCTACCATCATTTTTGACGAAATAGATACCGGAGTATCGGGTGAGATTGCCGATAAAATGGGGCAAATCATGAAATCTATGGCAGCTCACATGCAAGTAATCAGCATCACACACCTACCGCAGGTAGCTGCAAAAGGAAAAAATCATTACCTGGTTTACAAGTCCGACAGCGAAAAAGGCACCCACACGCAAATCAAGCTTCTTTCACCCGATGAAAGGGTAATGGAAATAGCTAAAATGCTTAGTGGAAAAGAAATATCCGAAGCAGCGGTCGATAATGCACGTGTATTACTACAAACTGAGTAAATTTTTCAATTTTTCTTTGGCCATAATAATAAGAAGCACTATCTTTGCAATCCGAAAAAAATATTTTGGCTCCGTAGCTTAACTGAATAGAGCATCTGACTACGGATCAGAAGGTTGGGGGTTTGAGTCCCTCCGGAGTCACTCAAAAATTGAAGGGTTTAGTAAAAAGTACTAAACCCTTTTTTTATTCTTTAAAATCGGAGTGAGCTTTTAACTCACCCCGATGAGAAATTTCCCTGTTGATCAGAAATTAAATTTTACCCCCCCTGCCATCCATCTTCCAGGCATTTCGGCGCCCACAAAATCGGAATATTGCATATCAAAAACATTGTGAACGGATAGGTTGATAAAAAGGTTATTCTTCAACACAGGATAATCGAGAGAGGTATTCCATACGGCATACGATTTTTTAAGATACCGGTCGATAGTAGCCACATATTGCGAGGATTCGCGCACCCTGTAATTGCCCGTCAGGTTAAGTAATGCCTTAAATACCTTTAACGAAAGAGAGGTGCTAATCAAATGTTTGCTATGCAATAGAAGATACAATGGCTGAGCATTTGAATTGACATCGATGTCGACATAAGAATACCCAACGGTAAACTGCGATTGAATATTAGAGGAAAAACGCAGGTGATAGTTCAGGCGGGTATCCAGGCCAAGTGTATTTACCTTGCTATTGTTAAAAGCACGCCAATAGTTGGCATCGGGTGTCAGGTTAGTTAAATCGGTAATGGTATTGGAATTAACAGCAATGTAATCGATCTGGTTTTTGGTTTGACGGTAAAAGAGCGTAGTGGAGAACCACAGGGCTGGTAAAATTCGAATATCAGTCCCTGCCTCATAATTCCATGCCGACTCAGCTTTAAGCTGTGGATTACCTAACCGATTGTTTGGGTTGACATGAGTTGCAAAATTATTGTAATACAATTCTGTATAATCGGGTATTCGAAGCGCCTTACCGGCCGCCAATCGAAGGTTAACCTTTTTTGAAGCAGCATAGCTCAAGCTCAACTGAGGCAGCAAATAAAACTTGTTCCATTCGTCATAATCAGCACGTAATGATGGGTTGATAACCACCTTCGACACTGGTTTATACGATACAAGTAAAAACAATGCACCATGCCAAAGATTATGATTACCTCTGTTGTTGCTTTCAATAGCCCGTTGATTGTATTCGGCACCCATTAATGCGGTAAACTTGTCCGAAAAGGTCAATTGGTGGGTTAAACGGGCGAGACCATATGTAGTTTTGTTGTTGGCCGTGCTACTGCTATTAAACACAAACTTGTCGTCGGTAGCCATATAACTACCTGAGAGCACGGTTTTATGTATTCCCGCCTCGTGCACCAGTTGCAAATGATGTCGATTGCGGTTGACAGTTTCAAAAGCACTATCAAAACGTGAAGTACTATAATACCACTGCGCATTAAAATCGCGATAATCGTAACCATAGCGGTAGGCGACAGAGGTATTTGGGGAAAGCTGATAGGCCAGCGAACCCGAGTAAGTCTGATTGTTAAAAAAATTTTTTCGACCCGACAACAGTGGATTGCCATCGGATTTATTGATAAGCGCGCCCGCACTTACTGCCAGTTTGTCCCAAACTTTATAAATACCGGGGTCGGCAGATATTAAATTGTATTCACCATACAAAATTTTACTGGTAGCATCGAATTGGTTTTGAGGAAGCTTTCGGGCAAATGTTTTAGTCACAATATTAACCACGCCCCCCATAGCATCCGGTCCAAATTCGGAGGAGGCTGGACCATAAATTACTTCGATACGATCAATTTCGGAAGTTGTTAAAGGAATGTTACTGTTGAAATGCCCAGTAACAGGGTCGTTGATTTTGTGCCCATCGATGAGCACGAGCATCTGGCTGAAATTAGCGCCACGAAGGCTGAAGTCGGCCTGGGTACCAAAAGCCCCACGCGATTGGGTTTCGATGTTGGGTAGGTAACGTAATAGCTCATCTATACTACTTACAGGAGCCAGCTGTAACTGGGCAGCAGTAACAATTTCGACCTGACGTCCTAGCTCAGCACTCTTTAACTCAAGCAGCGATGCCTGGACTGTTACCTCATCAATGGCTGTTACTTTACTCTGGGTAGTGTCAACTTCCTGTGCCCTTCCCTGTTTGGGCGAGGTTACCAACGAATAAGCCAATGCCAGCGTACAGATTTTAATTACCCGATGCATGCTGTTAAATACAGCAAACTTTTTATTGGTCCATTGTCTGAAATGAACCAACCGAACCGAAAATTTTAATCTTTGTCTCATAAAATTTAATTTTTAGTTAAACACCGGGCGAAACTAAAAAAAATATTTTTTTGTACAGTAAAACGTTAATTTATTAAAGACTTTTTTGTCTTAAAATTATTTGATAAACTTGCAAGTAAATTGTTTCATCTTGTTATGACAAACGAAAGAACGATATGGCAAAAACCCTGGAGCTATAAAGAAGGATTTACCATTGCAGCAGGAATACTGCTTATAGGTTTATTGCTCAATGAATTTACCACCCTTCATTTTCAGCTACCCCAATGGCCTTGGAATATCATTTTGGGCTTAATCTATTTATCTATTTTGTTACTGGCTAAGTTTGTTTTCGGACGAACATACTTTGTTCAATGGCTTTCGTCGTTACCAGCTGCTATCAGTGCCATTTTACTTTTTCTGCTGGTAGTATTGACCATGGGTTTAATACCCCAGCAAGAGATACATGCGGCTACACCATACCTCTTCGATTTGAACACCCTGAAAAACAGCTGGCTTTTCTTTCTTTGTCTGATATATTTACTCACTGTACTTGGCTTAACCATTTTTCGCAGAATTTATCCATTTACAGTACGTAACATTGCTTTTACGCTGCAACATGGAGGTTTATGGATTTTGGCCTTTACTGCAGGATTGGCTTCGGCCGATGTAGAGCGTTACCAGATACCTGTTTACGAAAATCAAACGGTGGAGTATGGTTACAGTGTCCAGGGACATACCATCCAGTTCCCGTTTAAAATTCATCTGATCGATTTCTCTATCGATGAGTTCCCAGCAAAACTCGCTGTAGTGGATGCCAAAACCAATGATATCGACCAGAGCGACCGCAATAATCTGAGTCTTATCACCGAAGGGCTTACCGTTAACATTCGACATTTTACCATAAAAGTGCTAAAATATTATCCTTCGGCACTTGAGCAAGGGGATACAACGTATGTCCCTTCAAAGGATTCCTTAAGTGGGCAGGCTGCTTTTCTGGAAATAACCGACCGCCGTAATGGAAAAGTACATACAGGGTGGATAAGCAGTGGCAGCCCATTATTCGCTGCATCGTACATTCAAATCGACGATTATTATATTGCCATGACCATACCGCAACCCAAAAAATTCAGCTCAACAGTAAAAATACTGATGCCCGATCGTCAAGCGCAGGTGTATCGAATTGCAGTAAACCAACCTATCCGCATAGCAGGATGGAAGCTATATCAAATTGGCTACGATGAAAATATGGGCAAATACTCAAAACTGAGTGTACTGGAAGCAGTAAGGGACCCCTGGCTACCCTTCGTTTATGTGGGTATCATACTACTTATGCTGGGTACATCCTATCTATTCTGGAAGGGCAATCAAATTAATGTAAAAGAAGAAGACCATGAGTTGGCATGAATATACCTATATAGCAATTTTTTGCATCATTGCCTTTGTAACTGGTAGCGCCCTGATTTTTATGCCCAAAAAACAAAAATGGGGTGATATCTTAATTTTACTAGGCATCGTAGCGATTGCGTTTTTCATTGTTTCGTTCTGGGTGTTTCTTACACGTCCGCCACTGAGAACATTAGGCGAGACGCGGCTATGGTACACTTTTTTTATCTCACTGGCCGGCTTCATTACCTATAAACGGTGGAAGCAAAGATGGATTGCTGCCTATAGTAATGCATTTGCTATTTTATTTATCCTGCTTAATTTACTCAATCCCGAATCGCACGACAAAACATTGATGCCAGCCTTACAAAGTCCGTTCTTTCCACCCCATGTAATTGTCTACCTGCTTGGTTATTCCATCTCAGGAGCATCGTCGCTGGTAGCCATTCGCGGATTAGTATTGCATCTGCGCAAAGCTGATGAAGAAAAACTAAAAAACCTGCTTCCCCTGGCCGATACTTTAGTTTACACAGGATTTTCTTTTTTAACTTTTGGCTTATTATTAGGAGCACTCTGGGCAAAAGAAGCCTGGGGGCATTACTGGACATGGGATCCTAAGGAAACGTGGGCACTCATTACCTGGCTGGCCTACCTGCTTTACATACACGTTAGACAACACAAAACTCAGAATTATAAGCTTGCTTACCAAATCCTTGCGGTATCATTTATTTTATTGCTTGTAGCATGGTTTGGTGTAAATTATTTACCGGCTGCCCAAAGTAGTGTACACGTATATTCACGTCAATAAACAATTGATTATCAGCCACCTGAATCTTTTTATAGACCAGTGGCAATTTGTTTATTTAAAAAACATTACATTTGCAAAACAAAAGTGGAAAGATTTGTGTCTGATTGCAACCACGGTAAAAAATGCTAAAATGACAGCGAAGCTGCATTTTTTTATCCACTGTAATCAAACCATTTACCCCTTTCCCTGTTTTTTAAGTTTAAAAATCTAAAATTTGGAGTTATGGGATATTTATTTACGTCGGAATCGGTTTCGGAGGGGCATCCCGACAAAGTAGCCGATCAGATTTCAGATGCATTGCTCGATGAATTTCTTCGTGCTGATCCTAATTCGAAAGTAGCCTGTGAAACCCTGTGTACTACGGGTTTGGTTGTTCTCAGTGGAGAAGTCAAAACAGAAGCTTATGTTGATGTACAGCAAGTTACCCGTAGGGTCATCGAACGCATTGGGTATAACAAGGGCGAATACATGTTCGAGAGTAACTCTTGCGGAATAATTTCGAGTATACACGAGCAAAGCCCCGATATTCGAATGGGGGTAGTTCGCACCACCGAGGAAGAGCAGGGGGCAGGCGACCAGGGAATGATGTTTGGTTACGCTACTAACGAAACAGAAAATTACATGCCGTTGCCCATTGAATTAGCCCATCGGTTGCTTCGAGAGCTATCGAAGATACGTCGAGAAGGAAAGGAAATGACTTATCTTCGTCCCGATGCTAAATCACAGGTTACCATTGAATACGACGACAACAATAAACCCCTTCGAGTACATACGATAGTAATCTCCACCCAGCACGATGAGTTTGTCCTTCCCGATTCAGATTTACCCGATGCACGTCATGCGGCTGAAAAAAAGATGCAGCAAACCATTAAGGAAGACATTCAGAAAATTTTGATACCCCGTGTGGTAAGTCAACTATCACCAAGGCTACAAAAGCTATTCGATACCAACTATATACTGCATGTAAATCCAACGGGCAAATTTGTCATTGGTGGACCACATGGTGATACTGGACTTACAGGGCGCAAGATTATAGTCGATACCTATGGAGGCAAAGGTGCTCATGGGGGAGGTGCTTTTTCCGGAAAAGACTCATCAAAGGTCGACCGTTCGGCCGCCTACGCAGCACGTCATATTGCTAAAAATATGGTTGCTGCAGGTATTGCCGACGAAGTACTTATTCAGCTCGCGTATGCTATTGGTATTGCACAACCGGTAAGTTTGTTCGTTAATACCTATGGAACCGCAAAAGTTAAACTTACCGATGCGCAAATTGCCGAAAAAATTTCCAAAATCTTCGACAACCGTCCTTACGCTATTGTCAAACGTTTTGGACTGAAAAATCCTATCTTCCTCGAAACAGCCGCATACGGACACTTTGGTCGTGAGTGTTTCGAAGATGAGGTCGAAGTTTTCTACAAGGACAACGAAACCTACACTATTCAGCAAAACGGCCACGAACGTATTTTTAAGAAGGTTAAATTTTTCGGTTGGGAAGAACTAAATTACGTCGATATTCTTAGAAAAGAATTTGGTTTATAAACATGAATGACCGGTTGGAAAGAATGCCAACCGGTTTTTTTATCTTATTTTTATATCCAGAAACATTCAAAAATGTTTTCATTGTTTAAATTACTGCCAGAATTTACATTCAGTGTAAATTAAAAAATATCTTCGGATGAGACCCATTGTAATGGTCGATTTACATAGTCAGTATATGGCCATCAAGAACGATATAGATGCGGCCATTCAAAGGGTAATAGATTCAACACAGTTTATCAAAGGGCAAGAAGTGGAAGCTTTTGAACAAGAACTTGCCGATTACTTGAATATCCCCCATGTAATTTCATGCGCTAATGGTACCGATGCTTTGATGATCTCATTACGTGCGCTAGGAATACAACCGGGGGATGAAGTCATTGTACCAACCTTTACCTTTATAGCATCGGCCGAAGTTATTACGTTACTTGGCGCAGTTCCTGTATTTGCCGATATTGATCCCGATACTTTCAACATCGACACACGTCAGGTGGAATCGCTAATCACTCCGCGTACCCGAGCTATTATGCCTGTGCATCTGTTTGGTTTATGCGCAGATATGGAAAAAATTATGCACCTAGCCCAAAAACATAATCTTTACGTAATCGAAGACGTTGCTCAGGCTTTGGGGGCTACCTGCAACTATAACGGAAAGGCTTGTAAAGCAGGTACTATTGGACACATAGCGGCCACCTCTTTTTTCCCATCTAAAAACTTGGGCTGTTTTGGCGATGGAGGCGCTATTTTTACCCGAGATGCCACATTGGCCTATAAGGCACGTTTAATTGCAAATCATGGAGCTGAAAAAAAATATTATCATTTAATGCCAGGCGTAAATTCCCGCCTCGATGCCTTACAGGCAGCCATTCTAAGAGTAAAACTCCCGCATCTCGACGAGTACATTAGTAAACGCCAAGCAGCTGCCATGCAATACCATAAATTGCTTGCAGAAGTAAAATCGATTCAATTGCCCGTGTCAACACCTTCTCACACCTTCAACCAGTATACCCTCATTGTTAAAAACGGACAACGCAATACACTCCAGCATTACCTACAAGAGAAAAAAATACCAACCGCTATATACTACCCTGTTCCGTTGCACCTTCAACCTGCTTTTTCATATCTCAAATATTCGGAAGGTTCCTTCCCTGTAGCCGAGCGTTTGTCTCACCAGGTAATATCTCTACCCATGCATACCGAACTGGATGAAGAACAAATCGGGTATATTGCAAAAAGTGTCAGAGATTTTCTGTTTTAATTGCGCTGATTTAACAACAAAGCAATTGTAAGCAATAACAAGGAATCGCTACCACCTTAAAATATGGGATCCGTATAACTTGCTGGAATAAAAAAAAGGAGAGGGTGTCCTCTCCTTTTTAATTTTTATTTTAATAAGAGTATTAATATCCAGGATTTTGCTTCAGATTGGGGTCAACAGCAAGCTGGTTCAATGGGAAAGGCCACAAACCTTTTCGATCGACTCTAAAGCCAGGAATTTCTGTAGCAGCAGTACCCCAACGAATTAAGTCCCAATATCTTACCGATTCCAGCGCCAACTCCATTTGTTTTTCTTTTACGATGTCATTCCAGAGCTGTTCACCGGAGGAATTTTTAGCAGGTAATTTTACACGTGCACGAATTTGATTCATGTAATCACGAGCTTTTGCCTCATTTCCTAAACGATATTCGGCTTCTGCTAAAAGTAACAGAACTTCAGCATAGCGCATAATGATTTCGTTCTGAGCGTACATTTGGGCATTTATGGGATGTTCGTCCTGGCGATATTTTCCATTCCAGTATCCCGTACCATCATAAGGATCGGAATAGGTAGCTCCTGCCGTTTTCAACGACTTATGGAGTTTTCCTTGAGTTTCCCAACTCTTAGCAACATCAGGCCAATCTTCTGCCACAACAGTTACATCGAGGCGGATTGAGTCATTTTCGCTAATAAAAGCATCGACTAACTTTTTAGTCGGACGACAGAAGCCCCAGCCACCATCAAGGCCTGGATAGTTCGTAAGGTCACGTATACCCATCAATTGCATGTCGAGATTACCGCGAGGAACCCCACTCCAACCCCATCCAAATTCATCGGTATAGTATGCTTCGAAAATATTTTCTGGGTTACCATCTTTCATCTCATTCGTGCTTGACCACAAGCTACGAAAATCGCTTACTAACTGATACTCACCAGAATTAACTACAGCATCCAGCTGAGCTTTAGCTTCAGCCCACTTATTGGCACCCAGCATAGTGGAATGATAAACATAAACTTTCCCAAGTAAGGCCCGTGCAGTATTCTTAGTAGCGCGCGTAATAAGTAGGTCATCAGGAGTTAAATCAGCCTTACTTGCAGGAAGATCGTTGATAGCCTCAAGAAGGTCTTTTTCTATTTGTGCATATACAGTATCCCTTGGCACTTGTGGCAGATCCCCCGGAGCGGTAGAAGACAGCGGCAAAGGAATATCACCATACAAATTCACAAGATAAAAATAGTAAAATGCTCTGAGGAATTTTGCCTCGGCCCGGCAACGTAAAACGGTATCCTTGTCTCTTTCGGGATATGAATCAAGAAACTTGTTACACTTTGCCACACCACCATAGAACCTTGAAAACAAGGCAATAGTGCCCTGATTGTTAGGATCAAGAGTAAACTTTTCAGCAGCCTCGTATTCAGGACGGTCGCCTGCCGAAGCACCACCAGAGACAGCATCATCAGAAGCTACATTAAGCGTTACATAGGTAGAGTAACCCCATCCATTATTATAACACATATTGACATAACTATACAATCCGATCGCTTCCCCATTGACCATAGCATAATCCATTGGAGCATTCGGATCGGGATCGCCCACATACCTACCCAAAGCAGGTACATCCAAGATATCTTCCGAGCACGAACCTAATATCAGCATGCCCGAAATAATGGCAACTATTGAAAACTTATATTTTTTCATAGATTCTTCTTTTTAATGGTTAGAAAGTTAAATTCATACCGATAGTATAGGTTTTTGCAGCAGGATACATTCCACGGTCAACTCCGTAAGAATTAACATTTCCGGTAATGCCAATTTCTGGGTCTGAACCCTTATATTTAGTGATCGTAAGCAAGTTGGCGACACTTACATAGACACGCAGTTTACCAATCTGGAGACGTTGAGAGATGCTAGCCGGTAAAGTATAACCCAACTGGATGTTTTTTAGTCTCAGAAAACTTCCATCTTCAAAGAACAAGCTATTAAATCCTATTTGTGTACTACCTGTTGTAGGATCCTGATAACGTGCACGGAACCACTCGTTGGTATGATTATTGGGTGTCCAACGTTCGGTGTAAAAGTATTCCGGGCGGTTGAGGTGCAGGAAGTCGTTTCGTAAAGTATTATTGTAAATTTCCTTATCCAGCTCAGCATACCAGAACATGCTTAAATCAAAGCCTTTGTATTCAAGGTCAATATTCAAACCCAGTAACCACGTCGGGAGTGGTTTCCCTAAAGCTGTAAAGTCGTTAGCATCAATCTTACCATCAGGTAGTGTAGGTTTACCCGTTGCCGGATCGATTCTTCCACCTACATCAGCTATTTTTACATCTCCAGGAACAGCATCGGGCTGAATAAGCGTTTTCTTGCCCGTAACGGGATCGGTATAGGTATAATTTCGTATTTCTTCCCAGCTCTGGAAGATACCCAATGCTTTGTATCCTCGGAAATACCAAACAGGTTGTCCTACCTCGAATGCTGTTTCTTCAGCGGGGGAACCATGAGCCGAATACCCCTGTAACTTAGCAGCATTAAATTCTTTTACCTCATTGGTTTGATAGGTACCCGTTAACTTAACCGAATACTTAAGTTCCGATTCACGCTGAGCGTATGTAACTTCTAAATCCACGCCATTATTGTCAATTCGACCAACATTATAATATGGAACTTCGTCGGTCCATGTAGCTTTAATAGGCCGTGCCAGAAGGTCCTTAGTGCGCTTGGAGTATACATCGAAGCCAATTACCAAACGATTTTTAAATAACCCTAAGTCAAATCCTCCGTCAATTTGTTCGGATGTTTCCCAGTGGAGTTTAGGGTTTTTAACCACACCAGTGATAATCGTTTTCGTACCCCCCAATATCGAAGCAGTCCTTGTGGAAATCCATTGCCAGGGATCGGCAGAAACATGACTACCATTCCGACCCCAGCTAGCCCTAATCTTTAATTGCGAAATAGCAGGCACATTAAAGAATGGTTCATTATGGACATTCCACCCGGCAGAAATGGAGGGGAAATAACCAAAACGATAGTCAGGGGCAAACTTCGATACACCGTCCCTACGGAGTGTAGCATTAACCATATATTTTTCATTATAGTTATAGCTTACACGCCCGAAATACCCCATTTGAGTTAGAATATCCTTAAACCCTCCATTGGTACGGTTATATACATATATCGAGTCACCCGATTCCGGAACAGCATCGAGGAATGCCCAGTCTTCATTAGCCTCCTGCAAATTGATTCGCTGACCTTGAACGCTATAAGCCAGATATTTCTCAACTGACTGACCCGCCATCACCGTAATATCGTGTCCATTTAAATTCTTATTAAAAGTAATCACATTATCGATCTGATATTTATAATATCTGGCTATTCTTTTAAATACATAACTATGGTCCCTAAAACGAGTATTGTTTATATAATACTTATCCCCCCAATTATCATTGGTAACATAGGATACCTCTGCGCTATAACTGGTTCGATAGTTTAAGAATTCAAATGGCTTAATTTCTGCATAGGTCGTTCCTATCAAACGTTCTGTGGTAGCTTTATCATTTTCAGCCAGTTTTATTTTAGCCAATGGATTAAAGCGTTCATTTACCGGCATAGCCGTATTGGAATACCATCTACCATCATCAGTTTTTATTAAACCTTGCAAATAAGTCTGACGAGCAGCGGCAGTTTTGGGATACTGACCCACTCTTCGCAAATATGACCATATTTCAGAAGTATCGTTCCAAATAGCAGGAATGGTGGGATCGTGCGACATTGCAGCACTTATTACACCATCATAAAGGTCGTTAACCGGTATATTGCGTTGTTCAGAATGAGCAACATTAGCATTAGCACCAAGTTTCAACCATTTGTTAGCCTGAACATCACCATTTACTTTAAATGTGTAACGGGTAAAATTATTTCGTTCCAGCCCAACTACCCCATCCTGAGAAAAATAGGAAGCAGAGAGGTATATATTAGCAGCTTCATTTCCCGTCATAGCGGAAACCGTATGACTTTGTATCGGTGCCGTACTAAATATTTCTTTCATCCAATCTGTCCCAGCATAAGTGGTATCCACATATTTACGTAGAATATTATATCCTGCATCGGGTGCTGTAGGACTAAATAGTTGAGACTTGTATTGCTCAAACGAGAGTGGTACATTTTTGTTTAAAGCCCAACTGTTATATTGTGCTGAAGTAATTGTACCATTCGATAGGGCTTCATCAGCTTTAGACTTTAAATATGCTTGCAAAGATGCAGGATCTTGGTACAAAACAGCTAAACTATCGTCAGCAGACGACCAAAGTGGGACATTGGCCCCATACATCATGGTTGCAATTGCACGCAATTTGCCTAAACCGCCATTAAGATTGCCATACATTCTATCGTAGGCATAGGCTTCTCTAAAGTAATCGATATACTGACTTGCACTCATGACCGGAGCATAACTGGCCTGCTGCCAACCATAATATCCGTCGTATGAAACGCTAGCTTTGCCTTTTTTGTCCTTGCCCGACTTGGTTGTTACAATTATTACCCCATTGGCACCTTCAGAACCATAAATAGCAGCTGAAGCAGCGTCTTTAAGAACTTCTACCGATTCAATATCATTGGGGTTAATTTCATTAAACACATACTTTGAAACCTTCATTCCATCGATGATAAACAAGGGGTCTGCATTTCCATTAGAAGAAACCCCACGAATACGGACTGTGACTTGTGCACCAGGATTCCCAGAAGTTTTGTTGAAAACAACTCCTGCAGTTCTTCCCTGCAACGACTGTTCTAATCGTGAAGAAGGTTGTCCTACCATTTCATCACTTTTAACTTTTGCTATCGCCCCCGTAACCAGGCTCTTTTTCTGTACACCATACCCGATGACCACTACTTCACTCATTTCGGTGACTTCGGGACTCATGGCTACATCTATTACATTGCTTTCGCCCACTGTAATTTCTTGCGTAGCATAGCCCACGTAAGAAAATACCAGGGTAGACCCAGTTGCTGCTGTAATGGAATACGTTCCATTCACATCGGTCACTACCGCCTTGTCGGTTCCTTTGATTTTGACCGTAGCGCCCGGAAGCGACGCCCCCGTTTCATCCACAACTTTCCCCGTAATTGGCTTTTCCTGCGCAAATGCAGCTGCCATTCCCATCAGGAAAGTGGCAAGAAGGAATACTTTTTTTACCATACGTTTGTTGTTTAATAGTTAATTAGTTAATAGTTAATAGTTTTGTAAAAGTCAATGAAAACAAACTTCTCCCCAAATGTAGAGGCATTCGCCCATTTTCCTATATTTAAATATACGTAAAATTTACGACATCCCTACTATTTATGTACCACATTTTTTTATTTTGCTAATTATCAGCATATTAACAAGTGTTATTTTTACATTTATTTTAACGTATAGCATTTTATGTTATGCCTAAATCTAAAAGTTATTTACTGTCGCAAACTTGGTTGGATAGTTTATCATCACCTGAGAAAAAATGAATTATCGTAACGAAGCAAAATTTGATTATTTTCTTTGTTAAAGTTGATATTTGAAGTAATTTAGCCCTTTACTAAGGTCAACACGATTTTTATTGACCCGATTAAAAATAAATATACGCTGACATGAAGGCAATTTTGATAGGCCCTGCTCATCCGTTACGCGGAGGAATTGCAAACTTTAACGAGTCGCTGGCCATCGCATTTATCAAAAACTCAATAGAAACAACTATTGTCTCATACTACTATCAATATCCACGATTCCTGTTCCCAGGTGAAACCCAAACAGTAGAAGGGAAACCCACCTATCTACTAAAAATCAAGCCACTGATAAGTAGTATAAATCCTTTTTCATGGCTAAAAACTGCTCGTTATCTTTCGCACGAATCACCCGACATTGTTGTAGTACAGTTCTGGCTACCCTATTTGGCGCCTGCCCTGGGATCGATTCTACGCCTTTTTAGAGGTCGTAACACCAAAATTATTGGCATTATGCACAATGTTTTTCCGCACGAAAAACGTTTTGCCGATAAATTGCTTACTCGATACTTTATCAATAGCTGTCATGGTTTTATATGTCTTTCAAAGTCGGTGCTGCTACAATTAGAAACGCTAACCCCAAATCCTAACAAACTTTTCGTTCCACATCCCATTTACGATATTTTTGGGGATAAAGTGTCTAAAACCGAAGCCCGGAAGCATTTAGGGCTGTCGGACGCTGATAAAGTATTGCTTTTCTTTGGGATTATCCGCAAATACAAAGGGCTGGAATTACTTTTACGTGCGATAGCTACCGACAGGGTAAAAAAGCTAAACGTTAAACTAATTGTTGCCGGAGAGTTTTACGAGGACAAACGTTACTACTTCCAGTTGGCCGAGCAGCTCAACATAAAGCACCAGATTGTTTTCACCGATCGTTTCATCCCCAACGACGAGGTAAAATATTATTTCTGTGCAGCCGATATGGTGGTGCAGCCCTATTTATCGGCAACACAAAGCGGAGTTACGCAAGTAGCTTACAACTTTGAACGTCCTATGTTGGTAACCAATGTAGGAGGATTATCGGAAATAGTTTTTGACCGACGCACAGGATATGTAACCGAAGTAAATGCCGAGGCTATAGCCCAGGCTATTGAAGACTTTTATGTAAACAATCGGGAAGATGAAATGGCTGCTAATGTTCTGGCCGAACAATATCGCTTTTCCTGGCACGCAATGGTAGACTCATTGCTACAATTGGCCGAATCGATCAAAAAATAAGTAAATTAAAGTCACTTGCTTTCTTTAAACCCAAACATGATTGCCACACAGCCACTTTGAACATTTTCGACATTCGTAGTAGATGTGAGCACTTTTATCACAATTTTAAGTTGCTGACTAGACGAAAGCCTGAAGTCCCAGGTAGTAGCATAATTATGCTCCTTGTTAGAATATAGAACATTATTGTTGGCATCGACGACTTTAAACTCAATTTTGGGCAATTGTTCCGAACCACATACGGCAATACGATATTCGGTATCAGAATAAAAAGTTTTATAGAGTTCGGCCTCTTCCCCTTCGGTAAGAACAGCTGCATGAAAATTGCCATCATGAATGTATGGATCGAGTGCTGCCTTACAAATCTTCTTTGCAAAGCCCTTACACTGTGCACTGGCATCAAACGCACCCAGAGTGACAATGAAAAGCAATACAATAGAAAAAATTTTTTTCATAGGATGCTTGGTTTTATAGTATAAATTCGTTGCACATTTTTCAAATTACATAATAAAATTACTCCGTATCGAGCGAATTTTTTCCGTCAATTCCTTAAAGACCTCAGGTGTCACTATCTGTTTTGAAGTTGACTTCAATGTAGTAACATTGGTGGCCTTATCAGTAACTGCCTCAACTTTTGAGGTTTTTATTTCAATTTTGTCAAATATTTTTTTAAGCTCATTCATTTCAACATATACGGAAGCAACGTCCGGATTGTTTTTATTTTCTTCAAGAAGTTTTAACACAATATCGAGTGAAAGCTTTTGATCGACAACTCTTTCCACAAGTTTGTTATCTTTTAGGTTATTCGGATCAATAAGGGATGTACCAATATATAATCCCTCAATCCACCCCCCTACCAACACTATAGAGGCAACTGCTGTCCTGTCATTTTCTTTTAAGAAGCTACTGGTTGACATAAAAGTCTCGGATATAATATCCATGATAACATCGCGGTTATTGATATTTTCTTCCAACCGTTGGATGGTTTTATTGTCAATTGCATCAAGTATACCCAGCCCATTGGCTAATTTCTTTGCAGCTTGCATGTAATTGATGGCTGTTTGCGTTTGGTCGAACAAACTAGCAAAGCTTAAATCGGTAGTATATATGCCCAGATTCAAAGCCATACTCTTGGTGGTAGTATAATTAGTAACATTGCTTAAAGGGTTAAGTAATTTTTCGTTATAAGTAGCCCCTGCAGTCTTAATAAGCATGGCTGTTTCCAGCGGAGAAGGCAATGAATAAAAAATCTTTTTTGCCTGATTTATATTTTCAATTATCTCTGTATCCACCTCTACCTGTACCTCGGGGACCTTCTTTTTGTTACATGAATTGCAACTACTTATCATTCCCGCAAGGAATAGGACGACTATCCAGATAACTTTGAAATGTTTCATTGTACTGATGTTTTATTTTTTAAACCTATGTATTTTCATTTATTACAAAAACAAAAGTTAATATTTACAGTGGAAAATAAATAGGTTGTCCAAATATACAATATATTATTATAAGACCGATAAATTTAATTTGTTTTTTTTTAAACATTTATAAAATGCTACTCAGTACGCAAGAAGTTTGATAGCGTTTATTCAATATTTTTTCGTACTTTTTCAAAGAAATCATGTAAAGCAGGCGTATTTTTTTGTTGAATCAACTCAGAAAGATGCTCCAGTACTTTTTTCATAGCATCAATCTGTTCGGCAGAATAGGGGCTACACAATACTTCCGAAAGCAAATAATTATTTTCCGACATCAACCCTCTGGCTATCTGCATATGTTTCTGAAAGGTTGTCCCAGGTGCTTTTTGCTTTTTAATACTTGCGCCAAATAACAAAGTAGTAACAAAAGGTATAGTGAGAGAATAGGCAATGGTACGATCATGCTCATCGAATGAATATTCAAAAATATTCAAATGGAGAGACTCGTAAAAACTCCGGAAGAACTGCTTACCCTCTTCATCGCCCTCGGTTATAATTATAGCATTTTGCCTGGCTAATTCCTTAATATTAGCAAATGTGGGTCCAAACATTGGATGGGTAGAAACAAACCTACGTCCTGTTTTTTGATAATATGCGTGTAATCCATTTTTCACGCTGGCAATGTCGGACAAAATACAATCATCGGGGAGCACTGGTAGAAGCTCGTCAAATGCCTCGAAAGTATGTTGAAGACTCACCGCATTGATTACCATCTGTGGTTGAAATTCTCTAACTTCCTCTAGCGTAGTAAAACGATGACAGCTGAATAAAAATTTTAGACGTTGCTTGTTTTTATCCATTACCGCAATGTCATGGTCGAGGCAAAGAGCATCCACCAACCATGCCCCCATATTTCCAGCTCCTACGATTAATATTTTCATGCAATGCCAAGTATTTTAATCATGCAAATGTCTTTTGCTTAAATCTCAACGACCAGTATACCCATCTGTAAACGTTGTATCGCTAATTATTATCCTATAAATTAGAAAACAAAAGTAATATTTTGTAGGCTTTTTCCTCGAAAAATATTTTTTTATTATTGGTCTTCATGAAACGAGCATGTATAGCAGTATACACAAATGAGTATGAAAATATTTATCCTTTACGTACTTGCCATGTGTAGGAAACTCATAACATGCGAGTTCCATCCAACCTTTACAAAAAATTAATAATATCTTCGGATGTATAAAAGTTTTAGCCAAAATACCAACATTTGTTAAAATTGTTTTCCTTCTTTATTTATATAATAATAGTCTTCTTCGTTATAAAATCAAAGTAATAAATATCTGGATAAAAATTCAAATATCTCGATGCCTGCCTTAAATTATTCCTTCGAAAAAGTATTTATTATTTTTAGTACTATAATAAATTATAAGGTGTTTTATTAGAAATACACCAATTTTATATAAACACTCATTAATATTTTATATTTTTTATAATTATTACAATTTTTTATTACATATTATCATTATATTAAAATAATTTTGATAAAATTTTCTATAAAATATAATTTTTTAAAAACTTTTATTATTTTTGCCATGTTAAAACATATAAAATATATTTTTTAAACAAAAAAGTGGTATGGAAACATTAAGACAGAAAGCATTAGAGCAGGTTTTTTCGCGCAAACCACAAATTGCCACACCACCTGCAGCCAAAACATCTGAATATTTTGGAATGTATGTATTCGATAAGCCTAAGATGATGAAATATTTATCGAAAGAGGCTTATCGTGCGGTTGAATTAGCTATCGAGAAAGGCATCCGCATTGAACGTAGAATGGCTGACCAGATTGCTGCTGGGATGAAAGCCTGGGCGCTGGAAATGGGCGCCACCCACTACACCCATTGGTTTCATCCATTAACGGAAGGAACTGCTGAAAAACATGATGCCTTCATGGAACCAGTAGGCAATGGAGAGGTCATAGAAGAGTTTACCGGAAAATTACTGGTACAGCAGGAACCGGATGCCTCCAGCTTCCCAAGTGGTGGTATACGTAGCACCTTTGAAGCAAGAGGCTACACGGCATGGGATCCTTCATCACCCGCCTTCATCCTCGATCGTACCCTATGTATTCCCACAATCTTCATCTCGTACACTGGCGAAATGCTCGACAACAAAGGGCCTCTGTTAAAAGCTCTTCATGCTGTCGACCAGGCTGCCACAGCTGTATGTCAGTATTTCGACAAAAATGTACAAAGAGTTTTCGCCTACCTGGGATGGGAACAGGAATATTTCCTGATTGACGAAGCGCTATACTGGGCTCGTCCCGACCTGGTGATGACCGAACGTACGCTGATGGGACATGAATCGGCTAAAAACCAACAGCTTGAGGATCAATATTTTGGCTCCATCCCCGAACGGGTAAAAGCCTTCATGGCTGAGCTCGAGTACGAAGCATGGAAGTTGGGAATCCCTGCAAAGACCCGTCACAACGAAATAGCACCCAATCAGTTTGAGGTTGCACCGGTGCACGAAGAATGCAATTTGGCTGTTGACCACAACCTTCTGATTATGGAATTAATGCGTCGGGTTGCACGCAAACATAATTTCCGCGTATTGCTGCATGAGAAACCATTTAAGGGTGTAAACGGTTCGGGTAAGCATAACAACTGGTCACTGGGAACCGACACAGGGGTAAACCTGCTTTCTCCTACCAAAACCCCAAAAGGTAATTTACAATTCCTGACATTTTTGGTGAATATACTGAAGGCAGTACATAATAACGATGATTTATTGAAAGCTTCTATTGTTTCGGCAGGTAATGCCCATCGTTTGGGTGCCAATGAAGCTCCACCTGCTATTATCTCGGTATTTCTTGGCAACCAGGTAAGCCGGATGCTCGACGAAATTGAAAAAAAGGTCACCGGCGCTAAAATGACCGCTGAAGAAAAAACTGCATTAAAGCTCGACATTGGTCGTATTCCTGAGATACTCCTGGATAATACCGATCGCAACCGCACATCACCTTTCGCCTTCACTGGTAATCGTTTCGAATATCGGGCGGTAGGCTCATCGGCAAACTGTGCCTCGGCCATGACCACTCTCAATGCTGCAGTTGCTCAACAGCTGACAATCTTCAAAAAAGATGTCGATGCTCTCATCAAGAAAGGCGTTAAAAAGGATGAAGCTATCCTGCAGGTTTTAGCCCGCTATATCAAAGAATCAAAGCCCATTCGTTTTGAGGGTAATAACTATAGTGAGGAATGGAAGAAAGAAGCCAAAAAACGCGGCCTGAACGTTGATGGTACCGTACATATCCTGAATCGTCTCTGGGCCTCACCAAAAGCTCTTAAACTATTTGAAGATACTAAAGTATTTAATCACAAAGAACTTGAAGCAAGAGCCGAAATTCGACAGGATATTTATGTAAAAAAGATTCAAATTGAATCTCGCGTACTGGGCGATCTGGCTATGAATCATATCGTACCGGTGGCCATCGACTACCAGACCTCTTTGCTCGAGAATATTAAGGCCATGAAAGAAATTTTTAGTGAAAAAGAATTTCAGGAATTGGCATCCGCTCGCATCGAGCTGGTAAAGGAAATCAACCATCATATCTCGACCATTAAGGCCAAAGTAAACGAGATGATTGAAGCACGGAAGGTAGCAAATAAACTCGAAGATATCAACGACAGAGCAAAGTCGTACCACGAAAATGTGGAACCTTACTTCGAAGAAATACGCTACCACATCGATAAGCTTGAACTCATTGTTGACGATGTTAAATGGCCTTTGCCCAAATATCGTGAGTTATTATTTATCCGATAATGATGGTATAAATATCAGCCAGGAAGCCTGTCTTTCGACAGGCTTCCTTTTTGTTTTAAGTGAGACGAATCCCCATTATCGAGATATCATCGATTTGCTCCATCTCATCCTGCCAGATGAGGAATTTTTCAGTCAAAAAATACTTTTGTGCTTTAATAGGCAACTGCGAAGCCTCGGTAACGATTTGTTCGAAACGTGCCCGTCCTAACTTTTTCATAGCATCTCCCCCAAATTGGTCACAGTACCCATCGGATGAGAGATATAATGTATCGCCCGCTTGTAGATAGATAGTAATAGCCGAAAAAACATGTTCTTCCTGAAATGCAAACCCTATGGGCGTTTTATCAGGTGGCAAATAATATAAATGACTGTTACGACAAATCATGAGTGGAATATTAGCCCCAGCATATTCTATTTTTCGGTCAGCAGGGAAATATATTAACATGGCTATATCCATTCCATCTTTACTTTCCGATTTTTCGTGTTGATGAAGGCTTTCTTTTACCTTTTTTCGTAGCTGTTCTAATATATCATTGGCCCCAATTGTCGGATTACCACTTACAATTTCATTGAGGTAAGCAAAACCAAGCATACTCATAAAAGCACCAGGAACTCCATGGCCTGTACAATCGGCCAACGCTATAAATACCCTGTCGCTGGTACCAAATACCCAGTAAAAATCGCCGCTTACAACCTCCTTGGGCAGGTAGAGTACAAAAGATTCAGGGAGAAGGGTTTGCATGAGTGCTTCGGGGGGCAAAAGCGCCGATTGTATTTTGCTGGCATAGTTAATACTATCGGTGATATTTTTTTTCTGAATTTCCAGAATCTGGTATGCCTTACGTTTTTGTATATACTCAATCAATCCAAAAATAAAAAAGACTATCACAATCAGAGTTGCTCCAGCCAGTATACGAGTAATGATCTTCTGATGTCGAATTGTTTCCAGTTGTTTTTGTAGAAGCAAATCTTTTTTCTCACTCTCATATTTCATTTGTAATTCGGCCACTTGTTCTGCCACCGCTGCATCATATAACGAATCTTTTGCCTGGCTCGCACTATCGAGGTAATCGTATGCCAATCGATAATCCTTCAAATCCTTATAAATCTCGGCCAGCGTAATATAAGCATCCTTAATATCTTCCTTTGAATCGATAGCCTTAGCCAATCCAAGTGCCTGGTGTGCCAGCATTCGAGCCTTCTCATAGTTGCGCTTGACCGCATAAGTGGCAGCTATTTTTATCAACGCTTTGGTACTACCCGCCTCATCGTGTAGAAATGTATCAATAGCATATGACTGGTAATAATAGTGAAGAGCTGAGTCATACTGCCTATTTTCAAAATATATTTCTCCAATATTGAACAAGGGTAAAGACATTTGGCGTTTGAGTTCTTTTTTTCTATATATTTCCAGGGCATGAGTAAAACTTTCGATTGCCTTGTGTTTATTTCCCTGATAATAATAGACGATACCAATATTATTCCACAGCAGCGCCATTCCACTACTATCTTTTAATGCTTTGCGAATGCTGAGTGCTCTGTCGTAATACTGCAAGGCAAAGGGATAATTCTTCTGATAATAAAACACCAGCCCAAGATTTAGCAAAGATTTGGATAGTTGGAGAGAATCCTTTTGTTCGTCAAAGACACGAATAGCATTGGTTAAATAATGTGCAGCCTCAGAATAGTATCCTCTGTCGACCAGCACCGCACCCATATCATTGTAAGCCTTCCCCAATAATATTCCCCGATGATTACGCTCAAGCAATGCAATGGCCTTTTTTATTCTTTGTATGGCCTCATTATAGTTTCCCCGCTTTTTATAAAAATGTCCCTCCAACAAATAAGCGTGAGCTTGTGCCTCCAGATCATCATTTTTATTACCCAGCTCCAACAATGCATTAATGTAAAAAAAACACTTCGTCGAATCCTTATCCTGATAATACTCAACCAGCGTTTTCAATGCGTCTTTTTTTTCCAGTATATTTCCAACCCTCACCTTTTGTTCCAGGCTGTCGACTGAAATACCATGTAATATCCCAACGAAAAGATGAAAAATACAATAAAATAATATCCCTTTCTTCATCCGAAAATAATTTTAATTTTTTATATCGGTCAGAATAAACTCGCATGTGATATGTTTTGTGCTATAAAATCAAGCAGGTATGAGAAATTATTTTCATACTCGTTTGGAAATACTGCTCTACATGCTCGTTTCATTCAAAAAATAATTGTTCTTCAGAATAGTCTTTCAGAAAGTCGGAATTTTTTTATGCGAACCATTGGTATTAAAATACATGATGACTTTAGAACCAATTCGCTGCATAGTAGCTTATACAAATATAAAAAATAACCAGAATTTTGCCTCATCAAAATGGGATAATATCAGTACAACGAAGAAAAATGAAGTATCAGAAAAGTAAAAACGGTTTGGGTATATCATAAAATTCTATTAGGTTTGCAAGGCATTGAGACCTGGTATGGAAAATTTTATTGTATCGGCCCGAAAATATCGGCCTACCACCTTTGATAGCGTGGTAGGGCAGGGTGCTATTACAGCAACGCTAAAAAATGCCATAAAAAATAATCATTTAGCCCAGGCCTATTTATTTTGTGGTCCCAGGGGGGTTGGAAAAACAACCTGTGCACGTATTTTTGCCAAAACCATCAACTGCCAATCGCTCACCCCAAATATTGAGCCCTGCAATCAATGCGAAAGTTGTATTTCCTTTAACGAGTCTCGTTCGTACAATGTCCATGAGCTGGATGCAGCCTCGAACAACTCGGTGGAAGATATCCGTCAACTCATCGATAAAGTTCGTATTCCCCCTCCCATAGGTCGATACAGCGTTTACGTAATCGACGAGGTACATATGCTTTCGCAGGCAGCCTTCAATGCTTTTCTAAAAACACTGGAAGAGCCTCCACGACATGCTATTTTTATTTTAGCTACAACCGAAAAACACAAAATTTTACCTACTATTCTTTCGCGCTGTCAGATTTACGACTTCAACCGAATCCAAATCAACGATATTGTCCAGTATCTTGCAAAAATTTCGAAAAACGAAGGAAACGAATACGACCTCGATGGACTTAACATCATTGCCCAGAAAGCAGATGGGGCGTTACGCGACGCTCTTTCCATTTACGACCAGATTGTTAGCTTCTCGAATGGAAAGGTTACCTACGAAAATGTTATCCAAAGTCTGAATGTACTGGATTATGAATATTATTTCCGGTTGACAGAAGCTTTCCTTAAGGAAAATGTCCAGGAAGCCCTGATAATACTCGACGAAATCCTTGCTAAAGGATTCAACATACCAAGCTTCCTAGAAGGATTGGGCAAACACATGCGCGACCTACTGATTGCCAAAGATAAGGCCACAATAAGGTTACTGGAAGTAGGAGAAAATATTCGTAATAAATACCTGGCTCAAACTGCTAACTGTTCATTAGATTTTCTTTACGATAGTCTTGAGATATTAGCAGACTGCGAAATACATTTAAAGGAACGTAGAAATCAGCGTTTGTTTTTAGAAATCACCTTTGCGAAACTATGCCGGTTGGCCAATAAAAAAAAAACTCCAGTACCCATAGCTGAGACTACTGCCAATCCATCCGCGTCGACGCAAACAAAGCCAGCCGATAAACCACATCCTACTACGAATGCACCACAAACGAAATCAAATACTACAGCACCTTCACATCAAACCAGTATCTCCACACCATCCTTAAAAGAGATGCTAAGTAGCCTTCAACAAGGAAATAATTATTCTTCATCATCGAACACCAATACGACTATCGTAAAAGAACCCCAAAACAAGCGAAACACACCATTCACTCCCGACCAATTATTAGCCGCTTACGAAAAATTTGTTGAAAACATTAAAAATACTCATTTGCGCTTTTACAGTGCCCTACACCAAACCCCTCAAATCGAAGAGGGCGGTATCCTTACAATTGAATTTCTAAATCAAACTGTTCTGGAAGATTTCCAGCAAGTACTTAAGCATGAGCTCCATAAATACCTATGCGATGAACTTTCAAACGATTATATTGTTATAAACGCCAGAATAGCAAGTGAAGAACATAGACCCAATATACCCTATACAGCCGAAGAACGACTGAAATACTTGATGAGTAAGAATAATGCAATAGGAAACCTACGACAACAGCTAAATTTAGATCTGGAATAATTAAAACCAACATAATATGGCTGAAGAAAAAATTCGCATCGAGAATGGAAAACTAATTGTGCCGGATAATCCTATCATTCCATTCATTGAAGGCGATGGTACAGGACCGGATATTTGGGCAGCATCGGTAAGGGTATTTGATGCAGCCGTGCAAAAAGCTTACGGAGGTAAACGAAAGATCTTCTGGAAAGAAGTTTATGCAGGCGAAAAAGCATTCCGCTTGAAAAACGACTGGTTACCCCAGGAAACTATCGATATCATTAAGGAACATCTTGTCGCTATAAAGGGACCGCTTACTACCCCGGTTGGCGGAGGAATACGTTCGCTTAACGTGGCACTCCGGCAAATACTTGACCTATATGTGTGCCTTAGGCCCGTAAGATACTACAAAGGTGTTCCCTCGCCCGTCAAGGATCCCACTACTACCGACATGGTAATTTTCCGTGAAAATACCGAAGACATTTATGCAGGAATTGAATGGAATTTCGATACCCCAGAAGTAAAGAAAGTCATTAACTTTCTGCAGCAAGAGATGGGAGTGAAGAAGATTCGTTTCCCCGAGACCTCATCGATTGGCATAAAACCTGTATCGAAGGAAGGTTCGGAACGTTTGATTCGCGCCGCTATTGAATATGCCATCCGGTTTAAAAAACCTTCGGTCACCCTGGTTCATAAAGGAAACATTATGAAATTTACCGAAGGAATGTTTAAAAAATGGGGGTACGATCTGGCCGAGCGGGAATTCGCCAAAGAAACATTCACGTGGGCACAATACGATCGTATTGCAGAAGAAAAAGGAAAAGAAGCTGCCGACGAAGCCATGAAAAAAGCACTGGCCGAAGGAAAAATTATTATCAAGGATAGTATTGCAGATGCCTTCTTACAGCAAATTTTACTACGTCCTGCCGAATATTCGGTTATTGCCACCCTCAACCTGAATGGCGATTACATCTCCGATGCACTGGCAGCCATTGTGGGAGGTATTGGTATTGCCCCAGGAGCTAATATTAACTACCAGACCGGGCATGCCATTTTTGAAGCTACCCACGGCACAGCACCCAAATATGCCGGACAGGACAAGGTTAATCCCGGTTCGGTTATTTTGTCGGGGGTAATGATGCTCGAATACATGGGCTGGCAGGAAGCTGCCGACCTGATTGTTAAGGGGCTGGAAGCTGCCATTCAAAAGAAAAGAGTTACCTACGATTTTAAACGCCTGATGGAAGGGGCTACCCTTCTTAAATGTTCGGAATTTGGCACCGAAATTATCCAGAACATGTAAATACTACCCTTTTTTAAGTAGAAATATAGCCGGATGTTTATGAATGTCCGGCTTATTTTTTTGCCACTCCCGAATCGACTGCGTAACAATACGCTGCGAGGGCAATGTAAGATCGCTTGCAATGCACAAAAGTGTATCGGGATGAGCTGTTTGAACTACATCCTCGAAAAGCTGTAGATTACGATAGGGCGTTTCCATAAAGCATTGGGTTTGATTCTCCATCCATGAACGATGTTCGAGCTGACGAATAACTTTTTGTCTTTCACGCCTATCAACAGGTAGGTAACCCACGAAGGCAAAATTCTGCCCATTGAGCCCCGAAGCCATCAAGGCCAGTAGAATGGAGGATGGACCAATCAATGGCTTAACCTCAATACCATGTATATGTGCCTGCCTTACCAGCAACGACCCAGGATCGGCTACACAGGGCACACCCGCCTCAGATAGTACCCCAACAGACTCGCCTTTCAAACAGGGTGCAAGATAATTACCGATATCGGTCACTGGCGTATGCTCGTTCAGCTCAAAAAAAATCAATTCTTCCATCGAACGTTGAGGACAGACCCGCTTGATAAAACGCCGGGCTGTCTTTAGCTCTTCCACCACAAAATAGCGTAAACTCTCAATAAGCACTATGTTATAATGTGGAAAAACCGCTTCAACCTCTTCATGACCCAGAAAGGTGGGAATTAGATACAGATGTCCCTGCATTTGAAATTGTTTTTAAGTATTGTGGTCAAACAGAACCCGCTTGTAAAAATATTGACCCTAAAATTAAGCAGGTATAAGAAATTATTATTATCCGAAAATAATTTTAATTTTTTAAAGCGGTCGGATAGAACTCGCATGTAATATGTTTTGTGATGTAAAATCAAGCAAGTATGAAAAATTATTCTCATTCTCGTTTGTGAATGCTGCTATACATGCTCGTTTCATTCGAAAGTAATTTGGTTTAACATCACTTTTTTTGGAAAGTTACTTAAAAATCTCCAATCACCCGCCCAATGCAGCAGTGGATTTTCTTTCGATATCTCTTGCTCTTCTTTTCAAGTACTTGCATACACAGAACAATCGATAATATTTCGGAACTAATTATCAGGTCACTGGAGGAAAGCTTGTTCTTGCAGTTATGTAAAGGCTGCGGACTGCATGTTGTTTGCAACAGGTACATCCAAAATTAATTTGTAAATTTGGTTCTACCAAATAGAGGGTTAAGATACAGGATGACAAGGAATTTGTCCTAAACCTTTTTTTAAATGTCCAGAAAACAGGGTGTTAAACCATGTTTTGATAAAAATGTGTTTAACTTTTTTCGGGGTAATTTACCAGCAATGGGATAAAAAACATATTGGTCAACGCTTATATAGGTATTATATAAAAGCCAATAATTCATTCTAAAAACCATTAACATGATTTCAGCTGAACAAAAAGAAGAATTGCTAAAAAAACTCCGCCAACGCTTTGGAGCAAATATGCACAGGCATAAGGATATTCACTGGGAAGATGTGGTGCAACGTCTTATCAATCGTCCCGACAAGCTTTGGTCGCTCTGGCAAATGGAACAAACCGGCGGAGAGCCCGATGTAGTGGAATATGACGCTCAACATGAGGTATACCTTTTTATGGATTGTTCGGCAGAGAGTCCGACGGGTCGACGCAGCCTTTGCTATGACCGGCAGGCCTGGGAAGTAAGAAAAGCCAATAAACCCACAGGTAACGCCATCGACATGGCAGCCGATATGGGCATTGAAATTTTGACCGAGCAGGAATATCGTTATCTTCAGCAATTCGGTAATTTTGATTCTAAAACCTCCAGCTGGCTTAAAACTCCTGATAATATTCGTAAATTGGGTGGTGCTTTATTTGGCGACCGTCGTTACGATACCGTATTTATTTACCACAATGGAGCCGAATCGTATTATGCTGCCCGTGGTTTCAGAGGTAAATTGGAGGTGTAATTAACTCCCCAGGGAAGGACAATTACTCACAACCCTTTCGTAGGGTAAGGCAATTGTCAATCATACGGTTCTTGTATTGCTGTATGAAGGCTTTAATTAAATCGGTCATTTCCCGATCTACAGCGGGATCTTTTCCCAGAAGATCGTGTTGTAAAAGTGAATCACGCCGAAAGTCATATAAATGTAAGGCCTGGGTTCCATTAAATTCTATCATGTAATTCTTATGGTATAACCGATATACACCATTCAAATAATTTACGGCAAACTTATTTGCATAGGAAGTATCGAACAAATCTTGTCCAAAAGCAAAATAGGGTTTACTATACCCCAGATAGTGCATAATGGTAGGCAGGATGTCGATTTGTTGAGCCACCAAAAGGGTATCAATGCCTCGGAGTTTACTGCCTGGCTGAAAAAATATTATTGGTACCGAAAAATAACCAATAGGATTTTTAAACTCCTCGCGTTGATTGAGGCTTACATGGTCGGCTGTAATGACGAAAAGTGTATTTCGATACCAGGGCATACGCGAAGCAGTATGGAAAAAACGACGGATGGCATAATCGGTATATTCAATGCAGCGCTGTAAAGGAAAATCGACCGACTTAAACACGCTGTCGTACCGTTTGGGAAGTACAAAAGGATGGTGCGAGGTGACTGTAAAAACCGACGCCATAAAAGGTTGTCGAAAAGTATCGAGCGTATTTGCCATAAACTGCAGAAACTCCTCGTCCCAAATTCCCCATGTACCATCAAAATCCTTATCGTTATTATATTCATTCTTACCGTAGTACTCGTCGAAGCCTGCCAAACGGCTAAATGCCAGAAAGCCCATCGAGCCATTGGGCGCCCCATGAAAAAATGCAGACTTGTATCCCATTGGCTTGAGTAGGTTCGGCAACGTTGTCATGTGATTGTTATAATACGACGATAGCACAAAAGGTGATTCAATAGCAGGTATTGAAGCCAGTATCGAAGGCATTGCATCTATGGATTTTCGACCATTGGCAAATGAGTATTTAAATGTATAACCTACATCTACCAGCGAGTCGAGAAAAGGACAATAACCTTTGTATGCACCGTTATCGAGATAGGGATAAAAACGACCAACAAATTCCTTGTTCAGACTTTCGACTATTATTACGACCACATTCAATGGCTTAAACTGAGTCGTATCTGTAGGAGTGTGAATAGGATTATAAATTTCCCTTAAAACATCATTGGAAAAATATTGTTGACGGGCAAAATGTGCTCCCTCTGTGCTGCGAATAAGGCAAAACGGCGTATTAAGCACAATAGCCATTTCGTTTGGATGATTAACATATTCGCCTGCATTACTCATGGTAATAGGACGAGTACTATGCTTAAAATCGCCCCGAATACCGCCAATAGTCAAAACAATTGTAATCAGAGCAAGGGCAGTATGATATGGATAATACCACAGCTTATTTTTCGGAAAGGGGGAAGAAAAAGTTGCCCGATTATAGAGCCACACCATCAACCATAAGCTTAAAATATATAAAAGGGTGATATACCAATACTCAAATACGAATCTTACAAACAACCCTGGAAGATTGGTTTCGTGTTTAAACTGGTCGAAAATAGAAATGGTGGTTCGTTCGAGCACAAAATCGTAATAGGGGATGTCGATGAAATTGGTCATCAGGGCAATTCCATTGGTAATAAAAAATATATACTTTAACACTTTCTGATAAGTGGGACGATGTCGAAAGCGAAAAGGAATGATACTCAAAGCAATAAATAACAGATTGGTATACAGAATCGCTGTAGTATCGAACTTTAGTCCTCCCATGAAAATAATAAGCAATCGTGACAAGCTGATATCGAAATGCCCCGCATTATAAACATAAAAAATGAGCCGACTGAGAGTGAAGAGGAGATAGATAATAAGAATGCGATATAATAATAATAAATAAATATCTATTTTTATTTTAATACTTTTGCTCATGGATACAACATTTTTAAACCAACTTACGATTTTTTTACAATCTGTTGAAACGCATAAATATACCGGTCTACCACTTTATTTATGTTTACCTCTTCACGAATTATTCTTTCACTTTCTCTACCCATCCTGTGAATAACATCAGGATTACTAAAAAGGTAATCGATCTTTTGATATAAATCGTTTTTATCATTATCCTTAAAGTATAATCCATTTACTCCATCTCGTACAAGGAATTTCTCAGTACCATCACAAATGGAACAAACAATTGGTTTTCCAAAAGCCATTGCTTCATTAATAGATAAACCGCCCATACCAGCCAAAACATAAATTTGTGTCTCTAAAAACTTTTTTCCAAGCTCGAAATACTGATAAACTCCCCCACAAAATTCTATTTGACCAAGGACACCTAAAGATTTGGCTTGATTGATAAGGTTATTCTTTTCGGGGCCATCACCAATAATATACAGTTTTGCCTGTGGATATTTTTTGACAAGTTCAGCAAAAACATCTATTAACAGATGTACTCGTTTCCACCTCACTAATCTTCCTACATGAATTAAAGAATAAGGCACAACAGGTATTTCTATTTTTTCAAGGTCGGCCTTAATTGAAAAAATATCATTAGTATCAGGGCTATTATACGTTACAAAAATTTTGTTAGAACTAACCCCATATGATGAATATAATTCAAATACATCATGGCGATATACTAATACCGCATCCATACATCGATATGCATACTTACGTAGCAAAGCCAATAATGTATACCGAAGTTTATTGTTTATTTTGTGTGGGTTTTCGTAAACTTCATCTTCATTATAAATTGGATAATCGTAATAATAACGAATTGGTTGATTAAAAGGTGCTATTTGAAAAGGAATCTCTTTAAAAACAAGCTTAGTTGAAGTTCGTTTTAACCAAAAAAGTAACATAGGGTTGAGTACAATCCCCATCCAATATGGCCAGCCAACAATTACAATATCTGGTTTTTCACTTTTTATGATTGAAAAAAAATGTTTAAAAAAAGGTTTTTTGTACCATGTTAGGTATTCCTTTGTACGAATAACCTTAAAATTAAACTGACAATCAACTTCATATACATTTTTACCAATTGCTTGACTACGAGATGCTGGAACAATAACTACCAGATCTACTCCCTTCTTTTGCATTAATTCAAGCTGTTTGGTAAAGTAATGTGGTAATCCATTAGCGAATATAGCAACTTTCATGACAATTAAAGCTTATCTTTTAAGATGTCTACGATATACTGAGCAGCTTTACCATCACCATATGGATTCACTGCATTAGCCATTTGCTTATAAGCACTTTCATTAGTTAGTAAAACATTGGCTTGATCCACAATAGTTTGGACATCAGTGCCCACAAGTTTTACAGTTCCTGCCTCAACCGCTTCAGGTCGTTCAGTAGTATCACGCATAACCAAAACAGGCTTTCCCAGCCCAGGGGCTTCTTCCTGAATACCACCGCTATCGGTGATGACAAAAGTAGACTTTGCCATCAAATAAACAAAAGATTGATAATCAACTGGATCTATGAGAGATATATTATTTACATCAGATAGGAACTCATAAACTGGTTTTTTGACATTAGGATTCAAATGTACCGGATAGACAATTTGAGTATCAGGATGTAACTGTGCAATTGTTTTCAAGGCTTTACATATGTTTTGAAAACCCTGTCCAAAATTTTCCCTTCTATGGCCCGTTACTAAAATGATTTTTTTGCTAAAAATCTGCTCTACATTGTTTAAACCCGCCTGTCTGAGTTTTAACAACAGCTCCTGCTCAAGTGTTTGTGAAGATTTAATTTTTTGAATGGTAAAATGTAGGGCATCTATTACGGTATTACCCGTCACATAAATATGTTCTGGTTTAATATTTTCATTAATAAGATTCTGCCTAGCTAAATCAGTAGGTGCAAAATGAAAATCTGCAATACGTGCAGTGAGTTGGCGATTAATTTCTTCTGGCCAAGGAGAATATTTGTTGTATGTTCTCAAACCGGCTTCAACATGCCCTACCGGAATACGATGGTAAAATGCAGCCAGAGCAGCCATTATGCTCGTTGTAGTATCCCCATGAACCAAAACAACATGGGGGCTTTCTGCTTCCAGTATTGTTTGTAAACCTAAAAGTATGCGAGATGATAGTTCATACAAGCTTTGCTGTTGTGTCATCAAGTTTAAATCGTAATGAGATGGTAATTGAAAAAAACTCAAAACCTGATCCAACATCTGGCGATGCTGTGCTGTAAGGCATACTTTTGTTTCAAAACAATCATTCAATTGTAGCAATTGCTGAATAACGGGAGCCATCTTTATGGCTTCAGGACGCGTTCCAATTACAACTAAGACCTTTTTCATTCTTTTTGGGTTCGCACTCCACAGAAATCGAGTATTTTTTTATTCTCAGAAATCTTAAGGTTTTTAAACACATTATGAGCAACAAGAAAAACAATAATATCCGCCTGTTCAATTGCAACGTCGTATGCAGAAAGTGGAATATCCTCCAATTTTTGAAGATTGGGTTCCACTGCCAAACATGTACATAAATTTGTACGATAAAAATGATTAAAAACCTCTAGCGCAGGGGATTCTCTTATATCATCTATATTGGGTTTAAATGAAAGCCCCATAAAAGCTACTATGGGCTTTCTCCCGAAATTACTAATTTCGTTGGTAATTTTATTGATTACCCATTTTGTTTTATACAGATTTCTCTGACGTGCAGTTTTGATAAGTATCGATTCATCTGAAAATTCACTTATAAGAAACCATGGGTCAACTGCAATACAATGTCCCCCTACTCCTGTACCGGGTTGAAGTATATTTACTCTTGGATGATAATTAGCCAGCTTTATAAGTTCCCACACATTTATATTTGCTTTATCACAGATAATTGACAATTCGTTGGCAAATGCAATATTGACATCTCGAAACGAGTTCTCAACTAATTTGCACATTTCAGCGGTTCGGGCATTTGTCTGATGAATGCCCCCCTTAATAAAAAGTTTATAAAAATCAAAAGCTTTTTGTGTGGAAATCGCGTCAATACCCCCTACAATTCGGTCGTTGTGAACCAACTCATAAATAACATTTCCCGGCAATACTCGCTCAGGACAATATGCAATAAAGATTTTATCTTTTAATTCTGGATTCCTTCTAAAAATCCGTTCAGCCATGTGCTCGGTAGTACCAACAGGACAAGTTGATTCAATAATTATCAGGTTACCTTCACGAATATAGGGCAATATAGATTCTATTGCATTTTCTACAAATGTGACATCCGGATGATAATCGTCCATAAAAGGTGTTGGAATAGCAATAATAAAAACATCAGCTGGTTCTGGCTGAAGTTGAGCTTTTAATAACTTTTTGTCTACTACGCTTTTTACAAGCCCTTCCAATTCGGGTTCAATAATATGGATGTTACCCCTATTTACTATATTTACAACATCTTGCTTTACATCAATACCAATAACAGGAATGTTATTACTGGCAATAATAGCGGCTGTTGGTAACCCTATATAGCCAAGTCCTAAAACTTCAACTTTAAACGTCATCGTATTTTTTAGCTAAAACAACTTAAACTCTGCCCATAAAAGCAAGCTCTCTTCTTAAAAGTCAAATTGCTGCAAATTTATAAATTAATACAACACTAAGGAGAAACTTTTACATTATATGACCGAAAATAGTATTCTATCAATAATGCCTTACATTACAACGATTTTCTTGATTATCTCATAAAATACCCAACTTCCTTAGCGTCTTTCGAGGAATAGCCCTGCTTCGCCACACTTTTTGCAAGGGTGAAATAACAAAATCGTCGGGGGAGAGGATGGTTTTTGTGAAAAAAAGAAACCGATGACTTTGAGGTTGGATACCATATTCTGTTATAAAATCCTTACAACAATCATATACCAGCTCGGTACACGAGAGCTTGCGAATATCGGAAAAATTAAACTGAAAGTCATAAGGTGTTCCCAGTTGCAGCAGGGCGTGTTCAAATACCTGTCGAAAGGTTATTTGACGAGCTGTTTGGGATTCAATGGCAGGATTGCGACGAAGTATTATCATGTAGTCGCAGCGACAAAAATTTAGCACATCCTCCATAAATACCCCTTCGGCCATAGCATGGATAACCATTTGTTCGCCTGTTCGAAACAGATGCATGGCTTGTGGCCTCACAAAACGTTTATCATCATCATCCACCTTTCCCAGGTAAAGGCCTGCATGACTGAAAAAACCAGGAATTAGATATCCATCCAGATAGTTAACATAACCCCGCACCAGTATATCGCCTGGTTCGACCCGTTGCATGACCTCGCGCATCTCGTCGCCTTTAATTTTATAGCTGCCCGGGTCGTATATAATAAACAGAGGATATGGGAAAACCTTGATGTCGCCCAATACTTTAACAAAACCGTTGTATATCCTGGTAAGCATTACTTCGCTGTTTGCTGATCGGTATATTGGTAGCATTTTACCCAATCGACCTCCATCGTCGTCGGCAGTTGATTACCATTGATATCATTCATAATACCACAGCTCAACTGGATATACATGGGTTCCTGGGGCACCTGGTCGGTAACCCTGAACATTTCCAATCCATTGATGTACCATACTAATTCTGTGGGTGTCCAGCGCAATTCGTAAATATATTCTTTCAGCGAAGGCTTAAGACTCAACAGGTTGGTTCCTGCATGCCGAACACCATTCGGTTCAGCCAGATTGCCCCAAAAAACATTCATCCACAGCTTTTTCCCTACATATTTTGCAATATCGATATGCGGAATGATTTGAGTCCCAACCATCCAGAATGCCGAAGTAACCCCAGGGTGGCTGCTCATCCTGATTTTGGCACGAAAACGTCCATACTGCTGGCGAAAACTTTTCCCCGTGTTGACCAGGCCCGAAGTATATTCAAATTCCCTGGGAACAAAACCAAACATTGGATCCCATGCCTTACCTGTTACTTTCTCCTTGCGGGTTTCAATTACCAAACGGCTGTCGCGTACAGTTACATTCGCTCCATCGGTATTAAAATGTCGATCGGTAGAAAGTGAATAAGCATCGTGCAAAAAGCTATCCCCCCAATAGTAGCGAGTAAGCCAACGCGAACTATCCAGCTGAGAACCATCAAAATCGTCGTAAAATGTAAGTTGCCACTGCTTTAACTCATCAAAAATGTTACTATCCTTGACCTTTAAGTACCACCGAATTTTAGCATCAGCGTCTAATTTTTTAAATTCCTGCTCTTGGGCATACTCCTCGGTCTGTTCCCATTTTTGCTTAAAGCTCAGCAGCATGTATTCCTTATACCGCTTAAACTCATCGCTCTGTACATATTTTTCGAGTTCCTCAAAATGATTAATCTCGCCGGTTTGGCTTACTTCCTCAAAGAGTTTAAAATCTGAAGTTGCCGTAAAAGAAAGGTATTTTTTTATTCGCTCATCTGCCGAAAGCGCCTGAAATTCTTGAAAACGAGCATATTCTTCCGTCTGTTGCCACTTTTGATCGAACGGCAGCAGCAGATATTCTTTTTCTTTAATGAAAGCTGGACTTTCAACTTCAGCCTTTAAATTTTCATACTTATCGATAATGCCCGAATCAACAGCCTGCTGAAATTGTGCATATGCTTTTGATTCTATAAATTTAAAATAAGCTACCAGTCGTGGGTCTTTCTTCAATTGTTCATACTCCTCCTTTATCTTACTTTCTTCCTGCATGTTCCAACGTTCGTCGTAGCTAAGCTGGTAATATTTTTGTGTTTCCACAAAAGAAGGACTTGCCACAATGGCTTCGAGTTCTTGAAGCCGTTCTAACATTCCTGAGCTCTGTACCTCGTTGATGATACGAAAATCGTTTGAACCAATAAACTTCTCATATATTTTAAAACGATCATTGTGCTTAAGCTCATGCCATTCCTTCTCCCGCTGTTCTGCTTCCGAGCCAGTAAAAGAAGATTTATCGCGTTTCAGCGCAACAAACTCTTCAGAGGTAATAAATTGTTTTAGTTCCAGATAATTACGAAGTTCAGCCGAATCGGCCAATTCCTGATATACAGCATACGACCGAGTCTGAATAATGCGAAAATAACTTTTGATAGGCTTACTCGATTGAAGTTTTTTGTACTCAAGCAGCTGAGCATATTCTGGGGTATCTTCGAAACGTTCCTTTTTAATCTTTTGCTCCTTCTGCCGGAAAGTTTCCGACTCAACCATTGATTTTAGTTGCTGATATCGATTAAGTAGCTCAGAATTATGAACCTCCTTAAAATTTTTGTATGCCTCCGACGAAAGTACTTTGTAGTAATTTTTTACCAGCGGCGTACGCGACATTTGCTGAAATTCTCTCTCTTTACGATATAGTTCCGATGTTTTATAAATTAATTGCTTGATAGCCTCTTTTTTTTGCTTAAAGTCGTCACTTTCTACGAATGTTTTCAACTCAAAATAACGTTTGAGTTCTTCCGAATCCTTTATCTGTAAATAATTATCATATAGCGGATTATGAATCACACGATAATAGGTGACAATACGTTTCGACTTTTTTAGCTGAAGATATTCTTGCTCTTTTTGATAGGCTTCAGTATCCTTAAACGCAAGAGAGGCTATTTCCTTTTTTTTCTGAGCAAATTCCGCAGACTCTACAAAAGTTTTTAATTCGAAGTATCGCTTCAAATTCTCTGAGGCTTCAATAGCTTTAAAATCCTCATATTGACTCATCAAAGCTTTTTCTTTTTCCTCAATTTTAGAAGTCGAAGGATACAGCCCAAACAAAAATTTTAAGCTAATCATAAATGGTAAATTTGTTTGTTGCCAAATTACAAAATAAAAATATATTTTTTCACGGTAGCAGGTATAAAAGTTATCAATGTATCGAATATGGGTCAGTTCTTTTCATCTTTCGGGTAAAGCTGCTGCCGCATCAATAAGGGGTGATTAAAGCAGAAAAAAAATTCGAACAACAGCACTTCGTTTATATCAAAATTAGCACTTAACAATAATTTAATATTAGCTTATGAATGACTTTACAATTAGTTGTGACTTTTGTTAAGAAATTTTTAATAGTCTGTTAGCTTATTTAAAATTCGGCATAATAATAAAAATTGATCAACATGAAAATTATTGTAAAACTATCAATGCTACTTATGGTTGTTTTATTAGCAACCAGTTGTGGCAACAAAAGTAAACAGAATACTCTTAAAGGACAAATCCTAATTGATGGGTCGAGTACGGTATTTCCACTTAGCGAGGCAGTAGCCGAAGAATTTCGTCATACCTATCCACAGGTGAAAGTTAGTGTTGGCGAATCGGGCACAGGTGGAGGTTTTAAAAAATTCAGCCGAGCAGAAACCGACATTAACGATGCATCTCGTGCCATTCGTGAAGAAGAAATAGCTGCATGCAAAGAAAATGGCGTAGATTTTCTTGAACTTGAGGTAGCTTACGACGGAATGGTGGTAGTAGTTAATCCTCGAAATACGTGGGTAAAGGATTTAAAAGTATCTGAACTAAAAAAAATCTGGGCACCCGAAGCACAAGGAAAGATTATGAAATGGAATCAAATACGTCCCGAATGGCCCGATAAGGAAATTCATCTTTATGGCCCTGGAACTGCTTCTGGAACTTTCGATTATTTTACCGAAGCTATTGTAGGAAAAGCTAAGAGCAGCCGCGGCGACTACACAGCTAGCGAAGATGACAATGTGCTGGTACAGGGTGTTGCCTCCGATGAGTTGGCTTTGGGATACTTTGGATTGGCCTACTACGAAAACAACAAGGACAAGTTGAAGGTAGTGCCTATTGATGATGAGAACCCGGCCAATGGGGAAGGAGCTACATATCCTGATGCTAAAACCGTTCAGAATAAAACCTATGCCCCCCTTTCGCGTCCACTTTTTATCTATATCAACAGTAAATCCCTCGTTCGACCAGAAGTTCAAGCCTTTGTAGAATTTTACCTCGACAACTGCATCGCATTAGCGCCTCAGGTAGGATACGTTAGCCTCGACAGCACAGCTTACAAGATTGCAAAAGATCAATGGAACGAATTCCTTCAAAAACATACACAAAAGCAATAATATAGCTTAAACATTGCCGACGCATGAACCGAAAGCGTACCGAAATAATGGTAGGGTGGTTGCTAAAAATAAGCGCCTCCCTTACCGTTTTGGTTACTATTAGTATCATCTGGATATTGCTGTATGAAGCGATAATGTTTTTCAGGCAGGTATCCATTGTAGAATTTTTAACAAGTACGGAATGGACTCCGTTATTTACAAACAAAAAATTCGGTATTCTGCCGCTTTTGACCGCAACTTTTCTCACTTCAATTATAGCATTAGTAGTAGCTGTACCCATGGGGCTTATTACGGCTGTTTATTTGAGTGAATATGCCAATCCTACTTTCCGTAGCGTTATTAAACCTATTCTCGAGCTATTGGCTTCCATTCCCACAGTGGTATATGGCTTTTTTGCCCTAACCGTTGTAACACCTTTCTTACAATCGTTTATTCCTGGAATGGCTGGTTTTAATGCCCTTTCTCCAGGCATTGTAATGGGAATCATGATTATGCCGCTTATTTCTTCCTTGAGCGAAGACGCTATCAACTCTGTTCCCCGTTCGTTACGCCATGCATCGTATGCGCTCGGGGCTACGCGATTTCAAACCAGCATTCGTGTACTTCTTCCTGCTGCATCTTCGGGTATTATTGCTTCTATTATTTTAGCAATCTCCCGAGCTATCGGTGAAACTATGATTGTTGCCATGGCTGCCGGCCAACAGCCCCGATTTACATTTAATCCTCTCGTGCCCATCGAAACACTTTCGACTTACATTGTGCAGGTAAGCATGGGCGATGTACCTCGAAATTCGCTGGAATACAGTACAATCTTTGCCTGCGGCATTACCCTTTTTGTTTTTACCTTTTTAACCAACAACTTAGGGATCTGGATTAAGAATCGCTATTACCGTAAATATGAAATATAACCTTACCAAAAAAATATATGACCGTACCTTTCAGGTCATTGGCCTGATAACCATTAGTATTGCTTTGTTGATGCTGGTGATTTTTTTGGTCAGCATTTTTAAGATGGGGATACCCCGATTAAGCTGGGACTTCATCACTTCGTTACCCTCGCGTTTCCCTGAAAAAGCCGGTATTTACACTGCCATGATGGGAACAATCTGGTTGATGGTACTCACTGCTATCTTTGCTATTCCTATAGGAGTCATGGGTGCCATTTACCTTGAGGAATACGGTAAAAAAAATCGATTTTCTCACCTTCTCGAAAAAAATATTGCTAATCTGAGTGGAGTTCCTTCAGTTATCTATGGGATTCTGGGTCTCGAGCTTTTTGCCCGGACACTTGCCCTGGGAAATAGTTTACTTACTGGTAGCCTCACGCTTAGCTTACTGATCTTGCCCGTTATAATTGTTTCCACACGCGAAGCATTAAAAGCTATCCCCAACAGCTTAAGGGAAGGCTCTTATGCCCTGGGCGCTACCAAATGGCAAACCATTTACCGCCTCATCTTACCAGCAGCTGCTGGAAATATACTCACGGGTATCATTCTTGCGCTTTCGAGAGCTATTGGCGAAGCAGCCCCGCTGATTGTGGCGGGTGCACTGGTGTACGTCCCATTTGCCCCAACCAACCCAATGGATGAATATTCAGCACTGCCCATACAAATTTTTAACTGGATTTCAAGGCCACAGGCTGCTTTTGCCATCAACGCCGCCGCTGGAATTATTGTGTTACTTGTAGTAACCTTTTTGCTCAATGGCTTTGCTATTGCCTACCGATATCGGCTAAAGAAAAAACAAAAATGGTAAATTTTCCATTGGTAGTCAATCCAAATAAAAACGGATAACCTGGATAAGTCGCTCTCTTGACAAAGGTTTCGATACATAATCATCACAGCCAGCTTGCAGAATCTTTGTCCTATCTTCTTCAAGTGCATAGGCTGTTTGTGCAATAATGGGAATAGTTGGGTGTTTCTTTTTTATTGCCATCGTTGCTTCGAGTCCATCCTTCCGAGGCATTTTAATATCCATCAAAATAAGATCGATGGGTTGCTGACGCTCACATATCTCAATGGCTTCCTCGCCATCTTCTGCACGTACAATTTCAACGTTTAAATCCGATAGATACTCCTCAATCAAGGCAAAATTGGATTCCTCATCCTCAGCAACCAGAATACGTTTTTTTGATTTAAATGATAAAGTAGGTTCAATATTGCTAACATCATCATCTTTTTGGGAAATAATAAGGGGCCTATTAGGAATTGTAAAATAAAAATTACTGCCCTTCCCCTCCTCGGATTCAACCCAAATACGTCCTCCCATCAAATCAAGATAAGCCTTAGATATAGCTAATCCAAGACCCGAACCTCCATAAATCTTGCCATCGGAACGCCGGGCCTGTCGAAAACGCTTGAATATCTCGCCCTGAGCTTCTTTTGGAATCCCTATGCCAGTATCACGCACGTAAAACAAAATATATTCCTTTTCAACATGATACCCCAATTCAACATAACCCTGGTGGGTAAATTTGATGGCATTACCCACAAGATTACTCAAAATCTGCATAAGCTTCGTTTTGTCTGTTTTTATGTAATAATCATTTTCACATAGTAGTGGATCACATCGTAATTCTATATGTTGGTTAGCCGCCTGAGATAGATACTGATTATACACCAGCCGAATTATCTCTGCCAAATTTGTATCTGTCTCATAAAGTTTCTCCTGCCCTGCCTCTATGATGGCAATGCTAATTATATCATTAATAATCGATAATAGCTGGTTTCCGCTGCGAAGAATAATCTCTACAAATTGCTTACGTTTTTGCTCCGGCAACTCGGGATCGACAAGGAATTCCGAAAAACCCATGATGGCATTCATCGGGGTTCGAATTTCATGCGATATGTTGTGAAGAAATGCTGTTTTCAACCGGTCGCTCTCTTCAGCTTTCTCTTTGGCCAATACCAAATCCTGAAGAATTTTTTTCTTTTCAGTAATATCCTCGAGCGTGATAAGATAATGGCTAACAACATCCTGCAGATTAAAAATAGCAGAAAGACTTACCGAGGCCCAGAATTGAGTTCCGTCCTTACGTTCTATCATTAGTTCTTCTGACCATTTCTCCTTTTGACCCACTTTCTCTAACAATTGTTGCATCAAACTATTGCTAAAATTATTGGGTCGAAATAATACATGCACATCGTTCTTTAGGTCAGAAATGTTATGACCCGTAAGATCCGTAAAACACTTGTTGACAAATACTATTTTCCCTTCAACGTCGGTAATAAGAGCAGCAATGGGGTTTTGTTCAATAGCGCTACTAAGCAATCGGACTTGTTCCTGTGCTTTTTTAAATTCTGAAATATCACGCGTGATAGAAATAAGGTGTTCCTGGCTATTCAAATTGACCAAAGCCGAAGATACCAATGCAGGGAAGATTTGACCATCTTTTTTTCGTAAATTCAGCTCATAGTTAGTAACAAAGCCCTTTTCACGTACCTTTTGTAAAAATAAATTTCTTTCCGATACGTTTTCCCAGATGTTTAGTTCAGTTGAAGTGTGATTAATAATTTCATCTCTGCCATACCCACTTAAACTCTCAAAACTAGCATTCACATCTACGTACAAACCATCCGATAGTCGACTTATAGCAATGGCATCGGGAGTAGTATTAAAAGCTAATCGAAGCCGCTCATCACTTTCTCTGGCTAGTGCCTGTGCTCGTTTTAACTCGGTGATGTCCATCAGGGAGATAATGCTTTCGCTTGAGCGAGGCATCATCGTAGCCGTCAAAATAACTGTTCGTTCCTCTCCACTTTTATGCAAACGGCAACCTCGTAATTATTAGGCGCTTCATCGGGATTAATTCGCCTGGTTCGGTGATAATGCAACATTTGATCTAAGTATCTGGAAGAGGCATATTTAGTCCATGAAGTGCCTATCAGTTCCTCTGGAGTATAGCCAGTTAGTGAATAAACATTCGCATTAGCCATAAGAATAGTAGTATCCTCGGCTACCAGGAGGGTGGCTGTACCCGTAGCCTCGAAGATAGTACGGTACTTCTGTTCACTGTTTTCCAATATTTGTACCGACTGCCGATGTAGCTGAAGATGAAGATGAATACGAGTTTTTAGCTCTTTTCGGGATGTGGGTATACGAATGATATCGTCGAAATATTCAATCAGCCACTTTTCAGCCTTTTCATATGCAGGGAGCAAAATTAGTACAGGAATATAAACCTTTGATTGCTTTTTTACCTCTGCAATTATTGTCGTAAAACGTCGTGCATTACTCGAATCTACTATAATAAGGCTTGCAGCACGAAACAGCTTCTCATACAGTTCGCTATCGCGCAACAATTCGTAGCCAACCTTCTCCTCGGCCAATAGTTCGGCAACAAGTTGACTATCGAGATTCCCAGATATTGCAATTATTACTTTCGACACCTGTATAATTTTAGCTTGCCTTTGTTGCACCACTGAATAAACTGCATTCAGGTAATTCTTCTTTTATTTGGAACCCATCCTTTGTTATGAAAAATTCGCGTGCTTGGGGTTCAAATGAACCCAATCTTTTTTTAATACAACCAATTATTCGGATAATTTTTCCTCCGACCTCTGCAAATCGAAGCAACAAGGCATTATCCACAATGTAACTTATTCCTAGTTCGGTTAAACGAACGGCTTCACTGGTAATGTATTCGAGTTCATTGATAAAAAATGCTGTAATTCCTGCCGATTTAAGATAACTAACCATGTTTTGAACATGTGCATCCATGTCCCCAAATTGTTCCATGGCCATATGATATCCGCGTATACTATCGAGAACAAGCACCGATGTGTTTGCGGCTGCATCGGCACGGATCATACTTAACAATTCGTCGGGAAAAAGTTCCAAGGGATTGATATGTCGAATATTTATCATTCCCTGCTGTACAAAAGGTACAATATTTTGTCCAATTTCAGTAGCACGACGTATGATGTATTCGGGTGTTTCTTCGAAGGAATATACAACCACTTTTCGCCCCTCATTGGCAGCCGAAAGCGCAAATTGAGTACCCATACTACTTTTGCCAATACCCGTTGGCCCAGTCAGTAACGTTACCGTATTGACCTCTATCCCCCCGTGAAGCATTTCATCGAGTAAAGGGATACCTGATGAAATTTTAGCGTTAGGGAGATTGGGCGTGTGCATTTGCTCAATGATATGAGGATAAATAGTAATACCCTCGTGGGTTATTCGCATAGGATGCAAGCCCGAACAATACCCGCGTCCACGGAGTTTCTGCACCTCCAGGGTACGAATATCTAAAACCTTTGAACTGGAAAGCGTTTTACGTAACATGATTACCCCATCGACGGTAAGCGGAAGCGAAACATCCTTGTTCATTTCCTCGGGTTCATATATCAAAAAAGCGGTGCATCGCTTTGCTTTGAGATAGTTGACAAAGGAAAGAAGTTGCTTACGAAATTGAAAGGTATCAACCGACAGATAACTCATAAAAGTCACCGAGTCGATAACCACACGCTGAGGATCATATTTGTCGATAGCCTCGTATATCGACTGCCAGGCATGCATGGGCTCCACCTCAACCGGTGACAATACATGATATTCTTCAACTACCTCAGGCTTTGTTTTGGGACTAAGGTCAATAATCCGAACTGCTGATATATCCCAGTTAAAACTACTTACATTAGCCTGTAATTGTTCTGCTGGTTCCGCCATGCTAATGAACATGCATTGCTCACCACTTTTTACCCCATTCAATAACCACTGAATCGAAAATATAGTCTTGCCGCTCCCTGCTGTTCCTACAATTAAATAGGTATGTCCCCTGACTAACCCACCTTTTAGAACAACATCGAGCCCCTTGATGCCGGTTGAGAAGGTTTCTATGCTCATGGTTATGATATTTTGTGATAAGAATTTTCTGTGATTCTCTCAATTTAAAGGCAAGCATTATTAACCTATAAAGTTAGAAAATTTTTCTAAGATTTATAAATAATTAAGGAGCAAAAAGAAAAAAACAGATTTTTGCCTACTTTTATAGCAACCACAACAATGCAATAAAGATTTTTTCCTAAAAGCAGCTTATGTTTATACAATATTCATGATATGAAGCGAAGCTGTATAGCTAATTGTTAGATAATCAGGACAAAAAGAGAATGTATGGCAGCAGTATTCAGAAACGAGTATGAAAATAATTGTATTTCCTAACTTGCCTGTATGTAACAGTTTATTGCATCCGAGTTCCACCAGACTTTTGAGACATTAAAATTTATTTTAGGATGAATATTTTATCATAAATGGGAAAAACAAATCTTCATGCAGAACATATCGGCATGATAAATAATACCCCTAAAGGTTAAAGGGAAATAAACTTAAGCAACAAAGAATAGCTACCTATTCCTTTACTCGCTCGGCGTAAGTATAGTCGCGCGTATCGATTTTAATTTTGTCGCCCACATTTACAAATAAGGGAACGTTAATGCGGGCGCCCGTCTCCACAATGGCTGGTTTCATAGCTGTAGAAGATGCTGTATCCCCTTTTACACCAGGCTCAGAATAGGTAACCTCAAGCACAACAAAGGGAGGTAACTCGCAACTCAATGGTGTTTCCGTATCGGCATGAAATACAATCTCCACATATTGTCCTTCTTTCATCAAATCTGCCCCATATACCATATCCTTGGGAAGAGTAACCTGTTCAAAAGTTTCGTTGTGCATAAAATGATAACCATACTCATCATTGTAGAGGTACGAATAGGGACGGCGTTCCACTCTCGCCAGCGTTATCTTTACTCCAGCATCGAATGTATTATCAATTACTTTTCCCGTAGTAAGACTTTTGAGCTTTGTTCTTACAAAAGCGGCACCTTTTCCAGGCTTTACATGTTGAAACTGAACAATAGTGTAAATATCGTTATTAAATTCAATACATAAACCATTCTTAAAATCTGCTGTTGTTGCCATGATTTTCGATTTAAAAAAACTGGTGCAAAATTAAAACAACCGCGGAAAAAACAAAATTTATTCTAACAGATTAATTTAGAATGATTTAGTTTGAATAGCGTTGAAGTGTAAAGGAGAATGTAGAGCCTACCCCAGGGGCACTACGAACATGAATGGCTTGCCCATGCGATTCGATGATATGTTTGACAATGGCCAAACCTAAACCCGAACCACCGAGATTTCGACTACGACTTTTATCTACCCGATAAAAACGTTCAAAAAGACGTGGAATATGCTTTTCCTCTATCCCAATCCCGTTATCTGAAACCTCCACCAGAATGAGATCGTTCATTTCATAAAATGATACTTTTGTTCTTCCGTTCTCATTCCCATAGTTGATAGCATTCTCAATAAGGTTGTGCAAAACCTGGCGAATACGTTCCCGATCGGCCATAACCCAGATGGGAAGACCATCATCATGTTTTTCATTAAAAATAAGCTGAATGTTTTTTTGCTTAGCTTTTAGCTCAAGCATCTCAAAGACCTCACGCGTCAAGCTGATGATGTCGAATCTCGAATAATTCATTTTGATTTCACCCGATTCGAGTTGTGCAATAATCTCCAGATCTCTTACCAGGTTAATCATACGTTCGAGATTTTTGGCTGCTTTCTCCAAATAAGCACGATTTACCTCTGGGTCGTCAATGGCTCCCTCCAGTAACGTTAATACAAAACCTTGCAAATTAAATAGGGGGGTTTTAAGCTCATGAGAAACATTTCCCAAAAATTCGCGGCGATACGCTTCCATCTTCCGCAAATCTTCAATTTCTTGCTGGTGTTTCTGTGCCCACATACTGACGTCCCAGCTTACTTTTTCCAGCACATCTTCATTCAGGTTAACACGTTTATTCTTCTCTTTTTTAGGTAATTTTAGCGTATGAATGGTCTTATAGATGACCTTTATTTTTTCGTAAATAAACTTTTCGAGAATTTGCTTGAAAACTATAAAAGAGATGATTGCGATGAGAACAAATACGCTGATTGTGGTAATTATACTTGAATGATACTGCGACAATAACAAAAATAAGGCAGTACCAGATACGGCTACAATTAACGAACCCAATATAAGTAAATTGATAGGTTTATGAAATTTCATCCGAAAATAATTTTAAAAATTTTTCTTAAAAGGCCGGATGGAACTCGCATGTAATATGTTTTGTGCTCTAAAATCAAGCAGGTATGAAAAATTATTTTCATACTCGTTTGTGAATAGTGCTATACATGCTCGTTTCATCCGAAAATATTTTTTTATAGTGGTCGGATATAAATCACATTTAATGCGTTAGCTACACAGAGACCTGTGCGAAAATTAAATTATTGATACACTCGTAGGTGAAAATACCATATATGCTCGTTCCATAGCATTCGAGAAAATCAGAACTGTTCGAACTTGTAACCCACCCCTTTAACCGTTTTAATAACCTCGTCGCCAAGTTTTTCGCGTATTTTACGAATATGAACATCGATGGTACGATCGCTAACGATGACATCATCGGACCAGATACGATTAAAAATTTCATCACGAGTAAATACTCGACCAGGCTTTGAGGCTAACAAATGAAGCAGTTCAAACTCTTTTCTTGGAAGAAAAACTTCTTTCCCTTCAAGAAATACTAAATACTTCTCGGAATCGATAACAATTTTGCCACGGGTAATTACCCGCTCTGAGGCCGTTTTCTGGGTATTATGCCTACGTAATAAAGCTGCAACTTTGCTTACCAGTACACGGGGACGTATAGGTTTCGTAATGTAATCGTCAGCCCCAGCATCCAGTCCTGCTATCAACGAATAATCCTCGTTACGAGCAGTAAAAAATGCAATGATGCAAGCCTGTAATTCCGGAATATTCCTGATCTCCCTACAAGTCTCAATACCATCCATATCAGGCATCATCACATCCAGCAAAATTAAATGGGGAATATGCTCCTTTGCCGATCGAATAGCATCCCTGCCATTCTGGGCCGTGAACAATTGGTATCCTTCCTTACGTAAATTATAACTGACAAACTCTAAAATATCTTCCTCATCATCGACAATGAGAATTTTTTTGTTTTCAACTTCCATGGCTGTAAGGTTTAAAATTAAATCAGCTTGTCCTTATTTTTCTGATGGCGAATGACTTTAGCCTCAAGATAAAATACAATTTCTTCGGCAATTGCTTTAGCCTGATCGCCAATGCGTTCGATGCGCTGAATGGCTAATAGTAGCTCAAGAAGCTTTTCTGCGTCTTCGGGATTTTTTTTAATAAGTGTTGCAATCGTGGAAAAAGCTTTTTTATTTAATCGATCGAGTTCTTCGTCCTGCTTAAATATTGGCCGTAGAAGATCAATGTTTTCTTCTTCAAAAGCGTTATATGTGAGTTGTAACATATTCGACGCAATACCAATCATAACAACCAGATTTGTATCGGCAATTTCTTTATCGGAAAAAGAACTGGACACCTCTTTTACCACCTTAGCCAGGGTGCGAGCATAATCTCCAACACGTTCCAATTCTGCATTAATCCGAAGCACCGAAAGCACAAACCGTAGGTCGTTGGCAACCGGATTGAACAATGCCAGTATCCGCTCGCAATCCATATTAATTTTTAGCTCAAAAGCATCAACGCGTTTCTCATTGGCCAAAATCTCACGTGCCAGATCTTTGTCGAATTGCTCAATAGCTTTCTCGCTTTTATAGCATTGTTTAAGGACAAGCCCCCACATTTCAAGAAGATTGTCCTTCAACTGCCTTATTTCCGTGTCGAGTTGTGTCATATACTTTAGTTTTAATTAGCCAAATCGGCCGGTAATGTAATGCTGGGTTCGTACGTCAGCAGGATTGGTAAACATGGTTGTAGTATCGTTCCACTCTACCAGTTCGCCGAGGTAAAAAAAAGCTGTATAGTCACTTACCCGGGCTGCCTGCTGCATATTATGGGTAACAATAACAATGGTATAATTTTTTTTCAATTCGTGGATTAACTCCTCAATTTTCGCGGTTGAAATTGGATCAAGTGCAGAGGCCGGCTCATCCATAAGAAGTATCGAAGGTTCAATTGCCAGGGCACGAGCTATGCACAAGCGTTGCTGTTGCCCCCCCGAAAGCTCAAAAGCTTTGGCCGACAGCTTATTCTTTACTTCATCCCATAGAGCAGCTTTCCGCAGTGTACTTTCTACCTGATTTCGTATGTATTCTTTATCCTTTACCCCATTCACTCGTAATCCATAGGCAACATTCTCAAATATCGACATGGGAAAAGGATTGGGCTTTTGAAAGACCATGCCTACCTTTTTTCGAAGTTCTTCTACCGATTGCGAACGATCGTTAACATCCACCCCATCCACGATGGCTACCCCCTCTGTGCGCACATTGTCGATAAGTTCATTCATTCGATTAAAAACCCTTAATAAGGTAGACTTCCCGCAGCCAGAAGGCCCTATGAACGCCGTAACTGTATGCTTGTATGCCTTAAAATTGATATTTTTTAATGCATGAAAATCGCCATAATATAAATTGTAATTCTCTGTCAATAATTTAACCTCTCCCATGAATGTATTATAAAAATATTGTATTATTTAAATTACCTGTATTCCCTTATTTGTTACAAAATAATTTACTTAATGTAAATCCAATGTCACATTAAAATTAATAAATTGTTAAGTTTTTTGAAAATCATACGTTACAGGCTGATTTTCAGAAGCGCTTGTTCGTCATGGATGGTAATTTTCCTTCCTTTGATGGAAATAATTCCTTCCTTTTGAAATTGGCGTAAAACTCTTACGATGGACTCAACAGAAGCCGCCACCATTCCTGCTATTTCTTTACGGGGTACCTTAAATGACCGATGGGACTGCTCATTCAAATTCATTTTCTCGCCAAATATCAATAAGGCTATAGCCACACGCTGACGAATATTACGCTGTGCATTTGATGCAATAATATTCGACAGTACGCCAAATTCATGTCCTAAGTTTCGCATAAGCATTCGGCTCAAATCGTCATATTTCCGTTGCAGCATATTCAGCGTCTCGGCCGATACAAAACCAATTTCAGCTTCGCTCAACGTTACAGCCGAGTCAGGATACCTCTCCTGACTCAACAAAGCAGCATAACCAATTAACTCACCGCTGCCGTAAATATTGATAATCTGTTCGCCATACCCTGCGAGTAATTTAAATTTTTTGGCATATCCTTTCATGATATAATATAAACCTGCGGGATAGTTTCCTTCGACAAATAGGGCATCCCCTCGACGGTACCGGCGTACTACCATGTGTTTTAAAAAATCCATGCGCACATTCTCAGGCAATGACTCAAATTCCTGTCGGCTGTTGAATGTAAACTGCTCAAGTAATATCTCTTTAGTGAGTAACATAATTTTTTTTGGCAAAAATCAATTTTTTTTATTGACAAAAATCAAAAAAATATACTTTTTTTCACCCTAAGTTTGCGAAAACTTTAAACATGAACCATGTTGCCGTTGAAAACAATACTCGAATCTCTTAACATATTGATTCTCACAACCATCATTTCGTTTTTTTTTCTAAAACCCCGAATCAAACTTTTGGTAGGTTGCCTGAGCATATGTATTGCATCTCTTCTTACCATGGTTGGCGCAATACAAATTTTTAATGCTGGCACCATTGAGTATTTTTATCCTGGATCGCTTTTATCGGGTGCGATTCGCATTAAAGCCGATCTGCTTTCGGCATGGTTCTTAGCTATTTTAGCTTTTTCTTTTGCTATTGGCATGTGGTATGGTTACCATTATTTAAAACAATATCTCGATAACACTACCCGACTTAACATTCATCTTAGCGCAGTTTTACTTAGTTACGCCTCCTTAATCGATATTTGTGTAATTCAAAATAGTTTGTTGTTTTTAGTGGCCTGGGAAATTATGGCTTTAAGCACATTCCTAACAGTTATCTTTGATAGCCATAAGAACCAAGTACTTAAGGCTGGAATATATTATCTTATTATCTCTCATATTGGCGTACTGTTTTTGATTCTTGGATTCATCTGGTTGTTTTCGCAAACGGGTACATTCGATTGGGTAGCCATCCCTATGCATGTTGCCCAGTGGCCTGCCTACCAGATCGTCATCTTGTTTATTATTTTTTTTGTTGGATTTGGCATAAAAGCTGGTTTTTTTCCTTTTCATACCTGGTTGCCACACGCACATCCCGCTGCACCAGCCCACATATCTGGGCTTATGTCGGGGGTAATTATAAAAATTGGTATTTACGGTATTCTACGTATTCTCCTATTAATTAATAACCAATATACTTCTATTGGATACATAATTATTGTTATTTCGGCCATTACAGGAGTATATGGAGTGATGCTGGCCATTATCCAGCACAATTTAAAAAAGCTTCTTGCCTACCACAGTATTGAAAATATTGGCATAATTGGTATCGGTATTGGACTCGGAAGTATTGGACTGGGTATTAACCAACCCGTATTGGCTTATCTTGGTATGGGTGGCGCTTTGTTACACGTTTGGAATCATGCGCTATTTAAGTCGCTACTCTTTTATGTTTCTGGAAATGTCTATCAATCGACCCATACGGTTAACGTGGAAAGACTTGGTGGATTGATACGAACAATCCCTCAAAGTGCCTGGCTTTTTCTAATAGCATCCATTGCTATCAGCGGATTACCGCCCTTCAATGGTTTTATCTCAGAATTTTTGATTTATTCGGGTTTATTTCATGGCTTTACTAAAGACATTTACACCCTGATGTTTCTGCTATTATTCATCATCATCAGTCTGGTTGTAATTGGTGGTCTGGCAGTAATTTGTTTCACCAAAGCTTTTGGGATAATATTTTTAGGAACTCCTCGAGATTCAAAAATTCAATACCAGTCCAATGATTCATGGTATAAAAATTTTCCACTCATTATTATAGCTTTGAGTATCGTCGCAATAGGCATACTGCCCTCCATAGTTCTCATCCCGTTAAGCCGGGTGGTAAGCCTGTTTACTTCCGACCTTGAAGCAGTACAATATCTTACACTTACCACACCCATTCAACAGGTAGGATGGATTGCCGGCTTACTTATTCTTAGTATTCTGGCTATGTGGCTGGTAAAAAAATTAACCCAGCAGCAACAAAATGTCCGACAGCATGTTACCTGGGGGTGCGGCTATACTGGCAACATGCAAAAAATGCAGTACACGGCCTCATCGTTTGTCAGAACCTATCGAAAACTTGCTGAACCTATTCTGCTGGTACACAAGAAAAAAGAGTATCCTAAAGAGATATACCCCAAAAAAATCATCCATCAGACTCATGCCGATGACCATGTCGAACATCTTCTTGTCAATAAACCAACACAGGCAATAAGAAAGCTACTCAACTATTTTGCATTTATACAGAATGGTAATATACAGCTGTATATATTGTATGGTTTTGTGTTTCTTATTGTGGTTATACTTTTCCCGGTTATTGTTACACAACTCAAGGTAGTTTTAAGTTACTTAAACTCGATCACATGGTAAGTACAATATTGATAGTGCTGGTAAGCCTAATTTTTGGCGGTATCATAATCCGCACGAAAAGTATCCTTTCGGGACGAAAAGGTCCAGGCATGTTTCAGCCCATGCATGATATAATTAGACTGTTCCGAAAAGGTTCGGTATACAGCTATACCAGTTCGTTTATCACCCAAATAGCTCCGCTGGTGTATTTTAGTTCCGTTGTAATAGCTACCTTATTTATTCCATTTGGTCAGCAAAAAGGGGTTTTTTCTTTTCAGGGCGATTTTATACTTTTTGCGTATCTGTTGACCGTTGGAAAGTTTATGATGATAGTAGCAGCGCTCGATTCAGGCAGCAGCTTTGAAGGAATGGGCGCCAGCCGCGAAGTATTGTTCTCAGCCCTTATCGAACCAGCTTTTTTTATCACCATGGGGTCTTTCACATTATTGTCGGGTAAAATTTCATTGGCAGAAATCTTCGCCAATGTGCACTATAATTCCCATCTTTCCTATTTCATTGGCTTCCTCGCCGCAATTATTTTGATGCTTATTGCAATGGTCGAAAACAGCCGTATGCCAGTGGATGATCCTAAAACACACCTCGAACTTACCATGATTCACGAAGTCATGATTCTCGATTATAGCGGTTTCGACCTCGGTCTTATTCTTTATACCACTTACCTTAAATTTGCAATGTATGGTGCTTTGATTGCCAACTTCTTTATCGGGCAGTTACCTTTAGTTCAAAGTATTGCAGTTTTTCTGGGCATACAGGTATTGTTTGCAATTATGATTGGCATCATTGAATCGTTTATGGCTCGATTCCGCATGAATCACAACCCTCAGTACATCCTCATACTTAGTTCATTATCATTACTTATTTTTCTGGGAATTTTGATGTTTCTTGGTAAAATTATTTAACTATGATTGACTTTTTGCTGATATTGTTCACCATGACACTTCTCTATGCGGCCATTGCTAACCGCATGCAAACCTATCTCTGGATTCTAATTTTACAGGGAGCTATTCTTTCGGGATTAACCTATTTTCTGCTTACAAATATTGAGGTCTATAATGTCGTTCTTATTATTGCCGAAAATCTTTTATTTAAAACAATTGCCGTTCCATGGTTTTTGCATACCATTCTTAAACGAAACCAGATCACACGCGAAACTGAGCCCTATCTCCCTAATTTTGTCTCGTTGATTATCATCACTGCTATCATCTTGCTATCGATAGTTATCACCACTTCAATAAACGATATGTTTATTGCCAAAAATCTTTTCATTGCAGCTATTTCGACTATTTTTTCTGCGCTATACTTAATCATGTCGAGAAAAAAGATTATCACCCATGTGATCTGTTATCTGATTCTGGAAAATGGGGTCTTTCTTTTGTCGCTATCGACCGGCAATGAAATGCCTATGTTGGTGAACCTGGGAATAATGCTCGACATTTTTGCCAGCGTGCTGATTCTGGGCATATTCTTCAACAAAATAGGCGATGTGCTCAAAGACCCAGATGTAGGTTTATTGCGTAACCTAAAAGATTGATTTAAATTATGGAGATATACTACTTTCTAACAATTAGTGGAATAATTGGTACTGGCCTTGCCATCAACCGAAAAAAGTTTATCAATTATCTTTTGCTATTCCTATATTCTATTGCGTTAATTGCTTATAGTACCCACATAGCTTTAACGCAAGAGAGTCATTCGGCCTATTTTACCTTTGATTCACTGAGCAAGTTAAGTACCCTTACCCTTTGCATCATTAGTATTGCTGCCTTTTTTCATGGGTACCGATATGTCGAAAAACACAATCCCACGGAAACCCCGCATTCCAAGGGTTTATTTTTTAGCGCGATGGTTATCCTGGTAACGGCCATTGCTCACATCAATTTATCAAATCATCTGGCTGTATCCTGGATTTTTGTCGAGCTTTCTACCCTTTCTGCCTCCATACTCATTTATCACCATCGTAATATCCGAGCCCTCGAAGGTGTCTGGAAATATGTATTTGTAGGTGCTATCAGCGTTACCTTTATTTACATAGGTATTCTTTTTCTGAGCACAGCCGGAAAACAGGCTCAAATCACCGAGCTTAGCTATTCAAATCTTTTACAACATGCTCAAGCGCTCAATCCTTTTTGGTTGAAACTTTCCTTTATCTTTTTCTTGCTTGGATTTTCCATCAAAATGAGTTTTATTCCCATGTACACGGCAAGCATCGATGCTAAAGATAAGGCACCTGCTCCAGCTGGGGCCATCCTTGCCAGTCTGCTCATGAATGCCGGTTTTGTCGCTGTGTACCGTTATTACGCTATTTTGTGCCAAACTCCCCTGAAAACATGGGCACAGTCGCTGTTGATCATCTCAGCCCTTGTTTCATTATTCATCGCTGCCGTTTACATGACGCGAGTAAAAAACATTAAACGCATGCTCGCATACTCGGGTATTGAACATATGTCGTTGATGATCATAGGCATTACTCTGGGCAAAACGGGAGCATTTGCAGCTTTACTTCACATGGTGCTTCATTCACTTATTAAACCTGCTCTATTTTTCCAGTATAACCAAATTTACTGGGTATATCAAAGCAAAAGTATTTACGATGTCGGGAACTATTTTAAATACAATAAAGCTGGTGCAATTGCTTTATTAATCGGTTGGATCTCTCTAACAGCCATTCCCCCATCGGGGCTTTTCGTTAGCGAAATATTATTGTTCCAGAGCCTATTTGCTAATCATATGCTTCTTGTGCTTATTGTGGTGATGTTGCTACTCACCATTATTATTTGGGGGTTAACCAGTAATGTATTGAAGATATTATTTACCCCACCTTTACAAATCAATGAAAGCAATATACCTACGATTAGTCCGTGGGAATCAACTACTCAATACATTTTACCCGTACTGGCAGTTTACCTTGCCTATTTTCAACCCGGATGGTTTATCGACTGGATAAGTAAAGCAATTATACTATGAAACGAGCTTGTACACGACTAATAAAAGTAAACAGAAACAACATTTTTGTTACAAGTTTGATTATTTTGTAAATCTCATCAAACTGTTTCAAAAAGTTAAAATTTATACTGATGAATAAGTATTTTTTGAAAATAAAAAATAACCAAGCTGTTCCAGTACCGTCTATTCCCGTGTACGATTATGAAGTATTTTATAGCTATTGCTATGGTCTTTTGCAAAACAAGAAACGATACCACTGTGTCAATTATTTTGGTTATAGAATTGAAAGCGATATAACACTTATCATGGTCATTGCCGATGATGGGGAACAGTGTTTATATGTAGCAGCCAGCCGCATACCTAATAATACTCGCTTGAAATCATTTGCAGGATCACTCAGTGCAATGGAGAAATTCGAACGAGAAATACACGAACAATTTGGTATAGAATTTACAGATCATCCCTGGTTAAAACCTGTTCGTCACAGTTCCTCATCCCTCAATAGCTATGTCTTTTTCAGTTCAGATAGCGAAGAACTTCATGAAGTAGGCGTGGGCCCCATTCATGCGGGCATCATCGAGCCTGGGCATTTTCGTTTTATTTGTAATGGCGAACAAATTCTAAGCCTGGAAATACAGTTAGGGTATCAGCATAGAGGTATTGAAAGCCTGATGGTCAATAAAAACAATATATTACAACGCACGCTTCTGGCCGAGAACATCGCCGGCGATACTACCGTTGGGCACACCACTGCATTTGCTAACCTCTGGGAAAGCCTCGAAGGTTATAACACCCCCTACGATCTCCATTTCTGTAGAACGCTTGCTCAGGAAATTGAACGTATAGCCATGCACACAGCCGACTTAAGTGCCTTGTGTGCCGATGTCGCCTACCAGTTGGGAAATGCCGTTTTTGGACGACTACGTACTCCCATCATCAATTTTTTCCAGGAATGGTCGGGTAATCGATTTGCCAAAGGCTTAATCCGACCAGGAAAAGTATTATATCCCTTTTCCGATACACTTGCCCAACGACTTTTAAAAGTATTGGATGACTTTGAGACCGATTTTGTAGAAATGGGTGAGCAACTTTTCAGCCTGCCCAGCGCTCTCTCTCGATTTGAGAAAACAGGAACTCTTGATTCAAACACTGCCCTACGATGTGGTTTTGTGGGTATGGTTGCCCGCACCTGTAATCTTTCCCGCGACATTCGACATTCGCATCCCTATAATCTTTATGGGAAAACATTAAGTCACGAACCCATTATGCTTAACAGCGGTGATGTTTTTGCACGTGCTTTTCTCCGCTATAAGGAAGTCATACAATCAATCGAGTATTTACGTATACTTGTCAATTACTTGCCGAATAAATTCACCAAACAGTCTTCCCTTTCGGGCATGGCCTCTAAAAACACCCTTGTAGTTTCGCTTGTAGAGGGTTGGCGAGGCGAAATTTGTCATTGCGCTATTACCGACCATCAGGGCAAAGTGATAGTATACAAGATTAAAGACCCCTCATTTCATAATTGGAAAGCCCTGGAACTGGCTGTACGCAATAACGAGATCTCCGACTTTCCCATTTGCAATAAGAGCTTTAATTTATCCTACTGTGGTCATGATTTATAAGAAAAGCTATGATAAAGAGTCTTAAAATACTCAAACATCAAGGGAAACAGTATATCCCCGACGTAGTGAATGCCAACGTGCCTGGGATATTTCGAGGTCGTCCCATTATTACATCAGCAAAAGTTGACGAACAAGCGCTTTGTGAAACCTGCCCAACGAAAGCAATACTACCGGCACCTGTTCGAATTGATTTGGGGCGTTGCGTGTTTTGTGGCGAATGTGCTGCCCAATTCCCTGAAAAAATACAGTTTACCAGGGATTTCAAAATTGCCTCGAACCGACGCGAATCCCTTATAATCGCTGAGGGTGAAGATCATCCAGTAAATTTTGACGATAAAGCTGTGAGAAAGGAAATCCGACAGTTATTTAAACACTCGCTAAAACTGCGTCAGGTTTCTGCAGGTGGAGATAACTCTGCTGAATTGGAACTCAATGCTGCGAATAATGTCAACTTCGATATGAGCCGGTTTGGAATTGAGTTCGTGGCATCACCACGTCATGCCGATGGCATAGTCATCACCGGTCCTATTTCGCAAAATATGTCCGAAGCTCTGCAACTATGCTACGAGGCAACTCCAGAACCCAAAATAATTATCCTGGCCGGAGTTGACGCTATCAGCGGCGGTATTTTTGAAGATAGCCCTGCAATTGACCGTAGCTTTATTGAACATTATTCTATTGACCTTTATGTCCCAGGCAATCCCCCTCATCCGCTCACCTTTATTAATGGGCTCTTAAAATTGTTGGGACGTAAGTAGGCTACCTGCCACATACCAAAATATCCCGCCGGATATATCTAAAATTTGCTAACTTTGCTATGAACAAATTGCACCGGCTATGCTTCATTTATTTATTACGGTACGTTTCCTCGATGTGCTCGATATTTTGCTGGTGACATTCCTGATGTATCAGTTCTACTCACTGGTAAGAGGTACTGTAGCCATTAACATTTTTGTTACTATTTTTTCCATTTACCTGGTCTGGTATGTTACCAAAGCATTGAACATGCAGTTGCTTTCTTCCATCCTGGGACAGGTAATTGGTGTTAGTATTATTGCCCTGGTAGTAGTTTTTCAGCCTGAAATACGTCGATTTTTACTATTAATGGGCACACGCTATATGTCGCGCAAATTTGGTCTGCAAAACCTCTTCCTCAGTCGCGAAGTAACCCCCCAGATAAGAATAAAAGAAATTGCTCGTGCTTGCAACAATATGTCGAAAAACAAAACCGGTGCGCTCATCGTTATAGAACGCAACTCTGCCCTGCAACTCTACGCCGAGAGCGGTGTAATCATAAACGCTACAACAACTTCGCCCCTGATCGAAAGTATATTTTTCAAGAATAATCCATTGCACGACGGTGCCATCATTATTGTAGATGAAAAAATTTTTGCTGCCCGCTGTATTCTCCCCATTTCCGAACGTACTGATCTCCCCGCTCATTTTGGCTTACGCCATCGAGCAGGGTTAGGTATAACCGAATTAACCGACTGCCTGGCAATTATTGTATCCGAGGAATCAGGGCAGGTATCGGTTGCCGAAAACGGGCAAATCAATGCGAATGTGAGCCTGAAAACTTTAATGAAACACCTCAATAATTTGGTTGGTGGACATTAACCAACCCTTAAAATCCAAGTTTATTTTTAGGTTCCTGATAGGTTTTACGCGAATGAATCAATACCCCTACACACTGAGGAACACCCCGGTCTTTCGCGGTAGGTTCGTCGGGAACTGAAATTTCAATAATAATACGCCGCGCCACATTATTAGAGAAGCTAACTTCCGTCACGTATTTATTTTCTGCATTGTCGAAAAGAACAGTTTTATCCTCATTGTCCTCAATCAATCGAAACCGTACATTCTTAATTTTAAACTGATAACAGATGCTAATATGATAATCCTCGCCTCCAAACGTTACCATCTTAAACTGAGAGGTCATGCCATACGTAAATAGGGCGCTTCGCGACTGACCATTTAAATAATAAGTATTATCCGGAAATTTACATTGATATTCATGAAAGTAATAACAATCCTGCGCCTTCGCAAAGACGACCCATCCAAAAATTATCACAAGCAATCCTAACTTCCCCAAGGCCTTCATGTGCATATTATTTTTTTTCAACATTATCTTTCTTACTTTACCCAATTTGTTTAACGTTAAGCCAAATACTTAAATAAATTTCTGTCTCAAAGAAAACACCGCATTGCGAATTTCATTGTACACCTTCTCATCAATTTGCAATTTTGTCCCGCCCTCAAAAATAAGATGTCCATTCTTATCCTGTTTTACCCGAGTTTTACTCGATTTATCTTCTCTTATCTGGTCAAATAAAGATTTTAATGGCTTTAGCTGCTGCGCTACCTCTTTAACCTGCTGATTATCCGAATATATTTCTAGATACGAGTACAAATTGTCAAAAGCATATTTCAAATCGATAATCTTAACTATTAATGGATTAGAAGGCGAGTATTTGCCAGCCAGATTAAAAGCGATATAAAAGCACTCAATATAAGCTCCCGAAGCTATGAGAGCTAACGTCGTTTCCCGATTATTCATGATGAGAAATTCGACCATACTCGAATACGACTCAACCGAAATGTTTTTTAGCGAATCGAGATTCTGTAGATTTCTTTCAATTCGTTTGGCTACCTCTAAATCGTATGCCGAGGTAATACGAACCTTTTCACTTAAATTGTGAATAGTCTTGTAATAGGCCAGAGAATTGTTGTACGATTCGAAAATTGTGATATATGCCAAATCGGCGATGTACACCCCCAACGCTATGGTCTGCGATTTTGAATCCAGGTATTTCGAAACATTCGACACCGGATTAATCAGCGAAGGGTCAAACGCCAACTTTTCGCTCTTAATAAAAGAAAAAACTTCGTTTGGCGTAGGAAACCGATAATACACCGACTGAAACTTTTTTTCCTGCTGTACTGCAATGGTATCATTCTGTCCTCCCTGAGCAGCTTCTTGTTTCCCAGTGGTATTGTTACATCCATTCGCCAATATCAGCAGTCCTCCCAGCAAAAAAACTATCCTGCCTCTCATTCGTTTATAGTTTAAATTTTAGGGCAATTTAAAAAGTTATTTCTTATCTAACAAATTATTTTTTCAATTTATGCTAAAGAATTACTTTTTGTTTTTAATAGTCAGGCATTTACAAATAAAATTGTCAGTTGATTACAATAAATATATATCAAAAAATTTCCCTTATGTTTATTTTACGTGAATTCCTAAAACATAATTATCTAACATGATTTTACATACAAATTTTTGTAGACAAAATGTTTTATTAAGCTAAATTATGTAATTTTGAACAATGATTAATAATAGAATTAAATGAGCAATTTATTTAAGACCTTGATTCAACTTGCAGGCGTGAGTTTGGTGGTTAGCTTCATCTCATGCTCAAAAAGTGATAACGATTCAAAGGTAAATGTAGCCGAGGGCTATATTGCGTTAACACAGGGCGATAGTACCATTTCGTACAAAATAGAAGAAATTAGTTATCTGATTGCCAATGACACTACCTCTCTCGAAATAACAGCCTTACAAAATAACTCAACGACTAACTACATAGTAGTGGGGTTACGCAATATTGTAGCGCTTGGCGAACACAAATACAATATTTCCAGAATGTTTGAAACCGAACCGGACAGTAGTTCTGCCTACCTGTATTTTCTCAACAATAGCAGTTCACAAACACAAACTATCGATCAGGGCGTACTTACTGTATTAAAGTATCAATACAACAACGTGTTTCAGGCGAATTTTTCCTATACAATTCTTGAAAATAATGATACGATTTCGGTGAAAGGTGAGATTAATCTCAATTTTGCCCACTACGATCCCAGCCGAATCCCTAACGTTCCCATTTCTCCCGGCAAATTACGAATCAACGTTGATAGTGCACAACAAACTTTTAGCTGTGTTGCCAGCTATATTGCATCTACCAATCAATACGTCATCAACGGCGTCAAAAACAATGCAACACTGGTAATTGAGGTAAAAGACGTCGACTTACTTTTTAATAAAACCTATCCCATCGGTCAGGCGATCGACTCGACAGGGTTTATAAAGCTAACCTACACCGACTCTACCGGAACCTTCCTATGCGATGGAAAGAACTCAACCTCGGGTAAGCTGACAATTGCTAAAATTACTTTCAATACTTTCCAGGGCTATCTCGAAGGCAATGCATATCAAAGCAAAACAAAACAAAGCATCAATTTTACAGACGGAATATTTTTTGCCAAACTAAAACGCATAAATCAATAAAAATCCATCTATGACCAGTATACTGGATCTTTTTGAAACCAGCGTATCCCAATATGGCAATAATCCTTTTCTCTGGGAGAAAATCGGAACGCAATATCAGGCCTATACCTATCAAGAAGTTCTTGAGAAAGCACAATCGTTTGGAGCAGGACTGATATCCCTGGGTATTCAAAAAGGCGATCGAATTACACTACTTGCTGAAGGATGTGCAGCATGGGTTATTTCCGAGCTTGGCATTTTTTATGCCGGCGCTATAAGCGTTCCCATATCCATTAAAATTAATGAACCGCAAGACCTGATTTTTCGCCTCAACCACTCGGGTTCAAAAATGATAATCACCACTGCCTCACAGGCAAAAAAAATTGAAGCTTGTGGCGACAAATTAAAAGGAATCACCACGGTCATCTTTCTCGACCAGTTGGTACCCTTAACGGCTTTTTCGTGCGAATCGTTCGAAAACATCGTAGCAAAAGGCCATACGTATCTGCAAACGCACAAAGAGGAATGTATCCAGCGTCGTAACTCTGTTCAACCATCGGACTACGCTAATATTTGTTACACGTCAGGAACCACAGCTGACCCCAAGGGCATTATTCTTACCCATCGTAATTATACGGCAAATACCGAACAGGCATTAAGTCTCATCGATGTTCCTTCCTATTTTACTACGCTACTTATACTTCCATGGGATCATTCCTTTGCCCACACGGCCGGAATATACACGTTGGCCAAAGCCGGTGGTTCGCTCGCTGCTGTCCAAACCGGAAAGACACCGCTGGAAACCCTTAAAAACATCCCAACCAATATCAAGGAAATTAAACCGCATTTCTTACTAAGCGTACCTGCTCTCGCAAAGAACTTCAGAAAAAACATCGAACAGGCTATTGCTGCCAAAGGAGAATTTATTGAACGTCTTTTCCGACTTGCTTTAAGCATATCATACCTATATAATGGCATTGGCTTTAACCGGGGAAAAGGCTGGAGAATTCTATTCTACCCCTTCACCCTTTTGTTCGACATGCTTTTTTACAAAAAAATACGGGAAAACTTTGGGGGGCGCTTACAATTTTTTGTAGGTGGAGGAGCATTGCTCGATATCGAATTACAAAAGTTTTTTTATGCCATTGGTATCCCTATGTTACAGGGATATGGACTTACCGAGGCTGCCCCAATCATTTCGGCCAACTCGCTCAAAGCCCATAAGCTGGGTTCCTCGGGGAAAGTGGTCAAACCTCTCGAAATTAAGATTTGCGATGAGGACGGGCGAGAACTACCTTTAGGACAAAAGGGTGAAATCGTAATCCGGGGCGAAAATGTGATGGCGGGATACTGGGAAAACGAAAAAGCCACTCGTGAAACTATAAAGGAGGGCTGGTTACATACAGGGGACATGGGTTACCTCGATGAGGATGGATTCTTATATGTACTGGGACGTTTTAAAAGCCTGCTTATTGGCAACGATGGAGAAAAATATAGCCCCGAAGCCATTGAAGAAGCGCTCGTCAGCCACAGCCGTTTTATCGAACAATGCATGTTGTACAACAACCAGAATCCTTATACCGTAGCGCTGATAGTGCCCAATAAAGAAGCGCTAAAACGATGGATGAACGACAATGTTAGTTCTGACCAGGAAACTCTAATTGAAGAGGCCCTTAAACTAATTGAATCGGAAATCAATGAATTTAAAACAGGAGGTAAATATCAACATATGTTCCCCCAACGATGGCTACCCGCTGCCATTGCCATCCTGGAAGAACCTTTTTCCGAAGAAAATAAAATGATCAACAGTACGCTTAAACTGGTTAGAGGAAAAGTTGTGGAGTATTACCAGCAACGAATCGATGAATTGTATACCCCCGAAGCTAAATTTATTACCTCAGCTTCCAATAAAAATGCACTGAAACGTCTGTTAAATCTATAGAAGTCTTGCCTTAAAAAGTTGAGTATTTTTTTCAAAAATTCAACACAATACTGTTATATTTGTATTGTTATGTTTTTTGGTGTAAATTTATGTAACATTAAATTCATTACTTATTAAGCTATTGTCCTTTTTATCAATAATTTAAAAAAGATTCATAATTTGAATTTTATTGCAAGCGGTCATATTGGCTAAAAATATAATTTCATAAAACTAAGAAATACAATTACTTGCATTTTAATCAACATAACGTCTAAAAATTTATTATGTTTGATAAAACATTTTTGTCTGAAAATCGTATATGACATGTTAAAACGTAACTTCCTATGGGTAGAAAGAAAAAAAAGATAGTGAACGATCCTTTAGATATTGTTTATGAGGCGAATAGCATACTGCCGATAGATTATGAACCCTACCTTCAATCGATCAAGGGTTGCGAGAGTCCCATGTACTGGGCGCCATATTTTCTCATATTAATCGACATTGCTACCCGGAAAATTGTCTATGTAAGTCCATCGGTACAAAATGTTTTAGGATATACCCAGGAAGAACTTACCAATATCGACTTATCGCAGCTATTCAGCAAATATCATCCCGATACACTGGCTACGCAGGAATCGCTTTTCAGAACATTAGTAGATTTCTTCGAAGATATCAACATCAGGCTGCGTCCAAAATATCTTTTTTCCTATAACATACGCATAAAACACAAACGCAATCATTACGTCCATCTTTTATTACACAATCGTTGCATCAAATATGATCCTTCGGGGCGTCCGAGACTGATTTTTGTCACATGCTTTGACATGACCCCTTATACCAGTAATAACGAGCAAGTGCTTACTATTTATAAAATTACCGAGAACAACACCAGGAAGGTGTACAGTTACACATTCTACAGTGAATATGAAAAAGGAATTCTCACCCGAAAAGAGGTGGAAGTCTGGAATTATATTCAAAAGGGCCTCACAGGAAAGGAAATAGCTGAAGCACTTAATATTAGCGTTCATACCGTAAATACCCATCGTAAAAAAATATATAAAAAGCTGAAAGCTGTGGGATTGCAGGGTTGATTAGTTTTGGGTTAATAATTGGTTAGCAAGAAGTCTCCCACGGAGACTTCTTTTTTTTTACAACATTTAAAACACATATCATATAAATTTTATTGAAAAAACGTGTCAGCACCACATACCAAACTTTAGTAATCATTTTCAATGTTTCCGTAGTTGGACATCTCAAGTATTATTCATACGATACTGTTGCGATGACCCACTTATCCATCGGACTTGTGAAAAGTAAGATATTACGATAAAAAAAGCCATCCCCGCAAGAAGGATGGCTTAGATAAGAGAGG